>Ga0302288_1002459_pt1 | contig 10886 bp, 8 predicted proteins | sample III_Fen_N1_1_FD_194549 | JGI IMG/M metagenome (GOLD analysis project Ga0302288, IMG submission 194549) | Peat permafrost microbial communities from Stordalen Mire near Abisko, Sweden - III_Fen_N1_1 | ecosystem: Environmental > Terrestrial > Soil > Wetlands > Permafrost | place: Sweden: Abisko...
CAATACCTCTCGATTTTTTGGATGCTCTCCAGGGCGCATTAACCGAAATAAACGCCATCACATTTGTCGAAAAATTTGATGTCCGGACTATACCTCGTTCAGCATTTCAAAAAGATAGATTCTAACAATTTAACCATTCAACCATTCAACCATTCAACCATTCAACAATTCAACAATTAACTATATGGCACGATTTATTACAGAAACTGACTATGCAATGCAAATCAAACAGGAGATCATTAAGCTCCTTACATCTCCAACAGATTGGTACATTTCTTACAAACTTGTCAGAGCTGAGCAAACGGCCATTGCACAAATAAAAAACCGTATCGGTAAACGCTACGATTGCGCGGCCATCTTTTCAGCGGCATCAAACCCCGACGTTCGTGATCAATGGATGGTGACCATCACCATCGACATGGCTCTCTATCACCTGTATAGTCAAACTGGCATGAAAGACCTTCCCGAACATCGGGCGGCACGTTATCAAGATGCTATCGACTGGTTAAAAGATGTAGGCAATGGAACTACAACAGCCGATTTGCCGGTGATTATTGATGCTGCCGGTGATGAATATTCCGAAGTACGCATTTGGGGTCGTGAACCCATAAACCATAAATATTAATTCCCCAACTTTTCCAAAGTTTATATACGATTTGAACACTTTGGGAAAGTTCTTTAAATAAATTTTAAAACCGTTTCAAATGGAATTTAAAAACCCTTTCAGAAGCAAAGCTAAAACGGTCGAACAGCCAACAAACGAAGCTTCCAATTTGACTAAATCCGATCTTATTATTATCAACAAAATTATCAATGAGTTTAAAGATCGAAGTCGTAAGCAAATCAAACAATGGCGCGACTCAATGACAGCCGTCGAAAACCCTGATAACCCACGCTGGTATCTCCTTGAGGATTTGTACGACGATACAATCGATGCTCATTTGGCCAGTGTTATCGACACACGTAAGATGAGTACGACAAATCACACGTTCTACGTGGTCGATAAAAAGAGCGGTGATCAACTCGAAGAACAAACTCAGTTCCTCGACAAAAAATGGTTTTTCGACTTTATGGATCATGCCCTTGATGCAATTTTCCGTAAATACTCACTTATTCAAGTCATTCGCGGTGAAGATGAACCTATTATTTCATTTATCCCTCGACGCAATGTATGCCCAACGCTAAAGCGGGTTTATACCGAAGTATCAGGTGATAGTTTTATCGATTATAGTGCCGAAACCGATGTGATTGAGATCAATCACAACTCCCCATTTGGAATTCTTAACGATGTAATTCCTAATTGTATCTGGAAGAAAAATTCACTTCAGGCATGGGCTGAGTTTGGCGAAAAGTTTGGTATGCCTTTAATAAGTGCAACAACGGCAAACAAACAAGATGTCGCTCGCATTGAAACGATGCTTAAAAAGATGGGCGAAGCGGCTCAGGCTGTATTGCCAACCGGAACAACCGTAACGGTTCACGATCTGGCCAACGCCGGAAACCCCAAAGCGGTATATGAGTCACAGGCAAACTTCCACAATAACGAAATTTCAAAGCGTATAGTTGGCGGAACAATGGTTAGCGACAATGGTAGCTCACGTAGCCAGTCCGAAGTACACGAGCGTACGCTCGACGATAAGATTTCCGTATCCGATCAGCGTTTCTGCCGGTTTTTGGTCAACGATCAGTTGTTCCCAGTCCTTCAGGCTTTAGGTTTTCCTTTCGACAATACAAAACACAAGTTCCAGTTCGACGAAACCGAATCCTTAGGCCTTATGGATCACTGGAAGATTGTAAGCGAAGCATCACAACGTTTCGAATTCGACGACAAGGGAGTCAAGTGGATTGCCAAAACATTCAACCTACCTATAACAGGTATTAAGGCTGTAAGCAATTCAAAACCTGCTGATCCTAACGCATCTTTTAATACCGCCACAACTATGCGGGCAATGGCTGTGGCTAATGGTATCAATTTGCCCGATTATGGCCATGCCCCACGCTCCATGCCCCACGCATCATCAACCTCAAAATCGTTGGCTGATGAATTAGCCGGTTACGACCAACAGATAGCCAGTTTTCTGTATAACGACAAAATAACCGAAGCCGATCGGCAACGGTTGCTCAAGGCCAAACGGGTTGCTGAAGACCTGCGCGAAGGTTTATTCAGCGGTTGGGGTAACCGCCGCATGGAGACGAACTGGAATGCTCCAGATCATCGGGCTTTGTCCATGATGGAAATGAATCTTTTCCGCTTTGCCGATGCTAAATGCCGTGCTGAAGTAATACTTCTTAATGGCCTGTTGATCGACAAAGGAAAGAACGAAATCCGATCCGAAAAAGATTTCATTGTCCAGGCTAAAACGATCAACAGCCTGTTCAACGAATCACACCTTAGCGTTGAGCGTAATTTTGCAATCGCTACCGGTCAAACATCTGCCCGTTGGTGCGAGTTCATGGGCGAAAAAAACCATATAAAAACATGGGAATATCAAACCGTTGGCGACGACCATGTACGTCCCGAACACGAAATACTAAATGGTCGGGTATTCTTCTTCGATGATGTTGCTGCCCGTAGGGTATGGCCTCCAAACGGATACGAATGCCGTTGTGAAGGAATTCAGAACGTTGGCAAAATAGGTAATAATTTAATGAGCGGTAACGATGCTATTGCAGCCTGTTTTAAGTCTCAAAAAGAACGCGATATGTTTGCTATAAATCGTGCCGATGCCGGTGTCGTATTCGCACAAAATCAAATGTATTTAGGCACTTTGAAAGATGCTAAAAGCAAAAAATCAACGGGTAAACCTATTAACGACTATACGTTTGCTGATTATTCATTGAAAAAATGGACTGAATTACGCGAATCCCTTAACCCGCTGAAGTTGGACAACACAATAACTCCTGCCAATGTAGGCGAATTATTCACCAACAATGCCGGAACAAACGATTTCAAAGCAATGGGGTTCGATGACTACCTGAAGCGGAAACTCATCATGAAAGAAAGCACATTCGCCAAGCATACAAAAGGAAAATATACATCCGATAGCGAACAGCGTCACCAGTTATTTGCTCACATTTCCGATATCATGGCTAACCCTTCAGAAGTGTACATGCGTGTCAACACCAAATCAAAGGCAGAACAGTTACGATACATCAGGTTCTATAACGATAAAACAATCATTATCGATACCAATATAACCAATGATGGATTGGAAATTCAAACGTGGTACGAAAACAAAATAGGTGATTCAATCAGGGGAGGACTATTGGTAAAATGAAAAAAACGTTTGAAAGTGGCGAGTCCATTAGATCACGCGCTTGGTTTCTCGGTTGCAAATAAAAAGCATTAACCCAAAACCTCAATCCTCTCAAACGTTTTTCGATTCACAAATATAACACTTTAATATACAATGCCAAACGGAGTATCAAAATTACAATTGCTTATCGATCTCAAAAACAAGTTAAAGGTTGGTTTAGATCAGGCAAAAAATCAAGTTGCTAAAGCTTGTGGATCAATGCAGGGTAAACTGAACGCATTCAAAAAATCAAACATTGATTTGTTCAATGCTATTGAAGATCGTGTTCCTGGTGTAGGCAATGCTATCAGTATGCTAACGAACCCATACATATTAGTAACGGCAGCCGTATTATCTGCCGGGGCGGCGGTGTACAAATTCACCGCTATGGCAAATAAATGGCACGAAGGATTAGCCGAAATAAATGTAACTGCCGGTCTAACACAGTCCGAACTTAGCGGATTATCCGATAAACTACTCGAAATCGGTGGGCGTAACGTTGCACCAATCGAGGAAGTTCCAGCAGCATTTAACCGTATTATATCTGCCGGACTCGACGTAAAAACATCTTTAGACGCACTCGAACCTACTCTCCGCGCTTCAAAAGCCGGATTCACCGATATCGAAACTACGGCTATGGCTGCCGTTTCCGTAATGAATTCATCCGGTCGTTCAGTAACCGAAGTTTACGATGTGTTATTCGAAACGGTAAAGGCTGGTAATGCCAACTTTAAAGATATTGCTCAGTACCTACCCAAAATAATACCTATGGCACGTAATGCCGGATTAGCTCTGGGCGAAACTGCCGGTGCATATGCTTTCCTTACTGCTCAGGGGCAAACGTCCGAACGGGCAACTACACTCACGCAAAATGCAATGAAAGCCCTGGCCGATCCCGATCGAATAGCAGCATTTAAAAAAATGGGCTTAAATCTTTACGATGCAAAAGGAAAAATTAAGCCTTTAGTCGACATCATTGACCTGCTAAATAAGAAAACAGCAGGGCTTAGCGACTTGTCTAGGGCTAATTTCTACGGACGGTTAGGAATGGACAGCGAGGCAGCTTCATTTTTTGCAGCTTCAACACAGGATGCCGGAAAATTGCGACGTATTATCGATGAAGTAACCAATAGTCAAGGGGCTTTAGGCCGTGCATACACCGATTCTCTAACACCGCTCGAAAGTTGGCACAAAGTTCAAAACGCGATTAAAGTCGAAATGATTAAAATAGGTGATATATTCCTCCCAATCGTTTCAAAAATGGGTGATAAAGTTCTTGGGTTCATCAACTACTTTAAAGAGTTGTGGAAAAATAGCGAACTATTCAGGGATAGCATCAAATTATTGGGTGTCTTTTTTTCACATGCTATTAATGTGTCGTTAATTCCATTAAAACTTGCCTTTAATATAGCAAAAGCAGTCTGGAGTTTCATCGTATTTATGGCCGATGAAATGAGTAATCTAATCAGCAAGTTCACAGGAATAGAAGGCGGGTTCACAGCTCTTTATAACCATATCAGGCCGTTTTTGATGTGGATTTACGACTTTGTCAAGCAAATTGGGAGCATCCTTGTTGATGTTTTCTCAGGTAAATGGGGTGGGCTAAAAGATAAGATCACGGCATTTAAAATGCCCGACATGGCCGATATTAGGCATCGTATCGAAGTCGAAAACAAACCTTCAGGCGACTTCGCAGGTGTCCCAGGAGCAAACAAGCCAACAACCGGAAATAACAACTCATCTCTACTTACAGGTGTCCAATCAATTGCATCCGGGAGCCAGACAAAAAGCATTACAATCAACATCGACAGTTTTATTAAAGGGTTCACACCTGCCAGCGAATCTGTCAACAAAATGAATAAAGATGAACTCGAACGCTGGATAACCGAAATGTTCCTGCGTGTTGTACGATCCGCCGAAACAACCATGTAGATAGCTCCGGCAAAGTTTTGTATGACTTAGAGAACTTTGCCGGAGTTTTAAAAATAGTAAATTGTAAATATCAAAATAGTAAATAAAGTGGTAGATGTTAAAGGACTAAGAGAATTTATAATTAAGATGGATGCCATTGCATCTGCCTATAATAACATGCCATCCGAAATAGCAACAATTGCGGTTAACTTTTCAAAAGAACGTTTCCGCGATCAGGCATGGTTAGATCATACCCGTGAGCCGTGGAAACCGTTAAAATATAAACGTAAGGGCAAAACTCGCAGCCAACATATTCAAGTTGCTAGTGGACGCTTAAAACGAAGTATCCGGAAAGTATTAGTCTCTCCCGATCTAATAATAATAGGTACAGATGTCCCGTATGCTAAAGCTTTAAACGATGGATTTAAAGGAACGGTACATCAAAACGTTCGTAGTTATACACGGGCAAAAACAAAACTTGGTGTTACAGGTCGCAAATCATTGAAACGAAGTACCCGTATCGAATTTGGCCGTGTTCGTACCGGTTCAACAATTGTCCGTGCGCACAAGCGAACTATTCATCAGAACATTCCTGCCAGACCATTCATCCGCCAAAGCGAAGCTCTCGAACGTCGAATTTTCATGCACGTATTTTACAAATTTGAAGAAATATTAAAAAAATAAACCATGTTACAACCACTACTCAACCTATACACATTACTCGAGGATAACAGTTCTAAATTTACAACCAAAGATTTAGCACCTATATCATTCATCGACGTGTACCGTTCACAACCTTTACAACCTGAGCTATACGAATACTTCGAATTACCTGCAATATTTGTCGACTATACCATGACTGGAAACGGTAAAAATCAACCCCGTTCAATAACAATGACCCTCCATATTATTGTTGATGATATGCCCGACACATCAAACATTTCAGAGCAAAAAAATGAAGGTTTTAATCGTTTTCTATACCTATTACTTATTCAGGAGATACTCGAAGGTAGCAAGCTTGGTAAAACAACACAGTTAAAGTTTCTAAACGAGAGTTCTATCGATCTTCCTGTAGCCAATTATCACACCCAATCATATCAATTCGATGCTTATTTAGCCGATATGATAGCCGATGCAATCCAAGTAAAAGGCCAGTTTGAACGCTTGAATATTTACAAAAGCATCGTCAAAAACAGTTAGAAAATGGCAATTCAAAACACTCATTTTTGTTATCATTGCTAATATTTCAAAAGTGTTTACATTGATGATAACAAACCGTTATCTTTAGAAATTCAATGCAAACACTTTTGTTATCATTTTACTTTAATCCATATGGATACCAGTAAACAGCCATATTTAAAGGGAATTAGCGCGTTTTTTCACCGGCCTTTTACCACCTTTTATCCGGTTACAAAAATTTGCGCCCGTCCTGAAATGCTACTCTATCAACATTTTGCGCGTTCAATTAAATGTGTCTGTTTTGTTTTGCCCTTCAATGATTGTAATTTAAGCCATACAAGTATTTTATGATTTTTTATCAAAGTTCGTATTTGTGGAATTGAAAAAATGGAGCGAAACGCTGTTTTTCCAATCCGACCCAATCCGGAAGATTTAAACGTATCGGCAGTAGTAGGCAACCTGTTCTTTTGCTTTTACTTTGAAACGAATGTCTTTGGCTACAACAAAAGTTTCGTTTTTTGAGTAGGATTTCCATTCTGTTTCTCCGGGAAGCATTACCTCCAGAATTCCGCTGGTGATAGTCATATATTCAATGGTACTTGTGCCGAATTCGTACTCACCTGCTTCCATAACACCAATAGTAGCAATGCCTTCAGCGTTTTCAAGAGCTATTGATTTTACGGTTCCTCCAAAATATTCATTTACTTTTAGCATATCGGGTTGTTTTTAATTAATAATGAGATACCAAAAATACGCTTTGAAACGGATTTTTCAAGCTTTGTCAATTCCAGAATTCAGGTTTAATGGTTATTTCCTTAGTATCCCTTTTTATTGAACAGGATGTATCCAATATTAAACATGACAAATAGTTTGGTCTGGCTCTTGTCGTAATAGTTTGCCGATAAGCTTATTGGCCCCAGCGCTGATTGATAGACAAAAGCTCCTGTCCCCATAATTCGTATGCCTGGGAATTCTTTTCCACTATAGTAAGCCAGATGGTTACCGGTTTCAAGAATTTCATTGAATGGGGCAAAGCCATATACTTCGGCCCGGAAGTGTAACTGATCGGAAATGTTGAAAATTGTTTTGATGCCGGATGCAACATATTTATTCGCATGAAAATTATCCAAATAGATGGTTTTACTGTGGGGAATTGGATTAAATGACGGTGCTGCCAAAACTGTTGAAACGTAATTGGTAAATGGTTTTTTGTTACTGTAAACTCCTTCAGCCATTAATCCCAGCGAAAAATGTTTGCTGATATGGAAATATCGGTCGTAATTGCCCTTTAATAGGAAATACTGATGTCCATACTTTTCTACATTCGTATTAATTGAAGTTGTTCCCGGAATATTTTTCTCATTCCCGGAAATGTAACTTAGCGATAAGTTTGATGAGGTGCCTTCTGTGGGATACTGGATGTCGTTAAATGAATTCGACTGAATACAGGTACTTGCAGTCAATGCATCAAAATTGGTGTGATCGGGTGTGTCTGATACCTTGATTGATTGGTTCAGATAATATTCGTCGGAAGCCTGAGAATAAGAACCTCCAAAAGTTAGTTTTCCCCAAATATTAGCCGGGAAGCCCATTTCGACCCTGAAATTATTTTCGTCCTGAATGATGTATGGCGGACGGACATCTTCGAATACAAATTCAGTTGTTGAGGAATAATAGTTATAGCGGTTCATCGTGAAATTTCCGGATAAATAAAACGGAAGGTTTGTCGGAAAATCGATTCTGGCTCCCGTTTGAAAAGAACTGTAGAAACGTCCCAGATATATGTTGGAGCTAAGCGTGTAAGACCGTTCGTTGAAAAAGCGATAATCGCCGCTTAAAAATACCTGATTGATGGGGCGGCTGGAGATGTTTCCTCCGATTTTAATCTGCATCGGGTTATTTTCTTTTACGATCATGTTAAGATCAAAGTACCCGGTTTCGGGATTGTAGCATGAACTTGGACGTATTGATTTGATATGGCGGTCACTTACCAGCTTAAAGTATTCTTTTTTTAGTTCTTTTAAGTCAAATACGTTTTCATTGTTGTGTTTAATACTTTGGATGATGTATTTGCGCTGCATTGCATCTTCAACTCCTTCAACCTGAATGTTCTGAAAAATTAAGTTTGGCTTTTTCATGTTGAATTCATGTCTCTTTTTATCCAGATCAATAGGCCGGATTCGGCGGGCTATTCGTTGTTTGATAGTTTCCATGTTTTTCCATGCCGTTTCGTATCCGCTTTTTTCAATCTGGTCGATCTTTTTGAAGTCAAGTAGTCCGATGTTATTGAAGGTGGTTTCCATAAAGATTCCATCTTTCGGATCAATCTGATAATCTGTTTTGTGCATGATCATGTTTTCGATCTGCGCCATCACATTATCCGGATCAGGTTTTTCGGGGTTGTTGGCAACGTTGTGTCCAATGATAATGTCGGGATTAAACAGTTCTTTCATATTGTGAACCGGGAAGTTGTTTACGATTCCACCGTCAAATACGAGTGATCCATTGATCTCAATGGGCTTAAAATAAAGTGGAAATGTCATTGATGCACGAATTGCTTCGCCCAGGTCACCTTCGCGTAGTACCATTTCACGGTTGTTGTAAACATCTGTAGCAATACAGAAGAAGGGGATAAATAGTTTGTTGAAATTGTTTTTATTGATGGCTGTAACCGATGAGAACATTTCCATAAAAGCAAAATCCATTTGTTCTTCCGGAATCAGGTTAGTGGGAGGCATGATCTTTAGTTTGTCCTGCATCTTCTTTAGATCCAACTCAAGCCAGGTAGGTGTTGCCTCTGTTTTGCGGTAGTAATAGCGGTATTCTTCCTGTATTTTTCCGGTTGACCAAAATTTAAACTGTTCCGATTTAAACAGTTTTTCCATTTCATCGACAGAATAGCCTGCGGCATAAAGTCCGGCAACAATAGCGCCCATCGATGTTCCGGCAATATAATCAATTGGAATTCCATTTTCTTCCAGTGCTTTGATTACTGCCACATGGGCAAGACCTTTAGCTCCGCCTCCGCTCAAAACTAATCCTACCTTCTGGGCTGTAGCCGGTTGAAGGCAAAGGTAAATCAGGATCATGAGCAGGCCGATTCTTTTCATAGGTATTGTTAAGGTTCCACTTTATTTTTGAGTGAATGGAAACCTTCCCCGAGAATTTCGTGAGTATCCATCACCGTAATAAATGCATCCGGATCGATCTGGTTGATGTATTCTTCCAAAATAGCTACTTCGCGGCGGCTAACCACGGTGTAAATGACGTTCTTTTCTTCATTGGTATGCATGCCGACTCCCTTTAAATAAGTTCCTCCGCGTTCCAAATCAACCAATATTTTGTGTTTAATGAGCTCGTGCTGCCTGGAGATAATTACCAATGCTTTGTTATAATCGCTTCCTTCCAAAACGATATCGATGGCTTTGCCGGTAATATAAATTACAACCCAGGAATAAAGCGGAATTTGCCAGTCTTTAAATGCAACCAAACTGAGCAAAACGATGGTCGAATCAACGTAAATCATCAATTGGCCAAGTTGCATCCGGGTGTATTTAGCGATGATCATGGCTATAATATCCGATCCTCCGGAAGTTGCCCGGGCTTTGAAGATTAGTCCCAGACCAAAGCCAACCAAGACTCCGCCAAACACACATGAGAGCAGAATGTCGGGAACCAGAGGGGCATCGCCGTCAACACGAAGGTAGGTGATTGTATCCATAAAAACAGAGGATAAAACAAAGCCAACCACGGTTTTAATTCCGAATCGGGGGCCCAGAATTTTAATTCCGGCATAAGTCAATGGAATGTTAAGTATTAATCCAAACAATCCAATAGGAATACCATCCGGACAGAACGAAAACATTCCAACGGTCATATAATGTACCACAATGGCAATACCGTAAACTCCTCCGGGGACAATCCGATGAGGCGAAATGAAATATACAAAACCAACCGCCAGAATGAAGGAACCTATGACGATCAGACTGTAATCTTTAAACCATTTGAGGCTAAATATTTTATCGTTTGGAAGGAATGTCATGATAAAGAAGTATTTTGCTTTTTACAATTGACAAAAATGCAAAAAACAATTCATTTGCCAATCATAAAAAAAACATCTATTTCGTCTTTTATCAAACAGCATCCAAAGATGTCGGGAATTTCTTATTTTCTTCGGAGTCCTTCGTTCAGGTTTAAGGCAACCGAAACTACATTACTGGAACCAGCAAGATGATAGCGTCCGGATCCATAATTGAACTGGAATCTGGAAATACGAAATCCGAAGCCCCAGGAAAACCCTACAGTCGACATTTTTTCATTCATTTTTAACTCCTGCCTGATTTCGTGGTTATAGCCTGCCCGGATGGTGAAATTTGGAGACGGAAATAATTCAACTCCAAGAATCATATGACGCATGAGCTTTTGAGAAAAATTGTCTTTTTTAGTTGTAGTTATTGTGGAGTTATTCTTATTCGTACTTGCAAGATCCCATTTTTGAAG
>Ga0302288_1002464_pt1 | contig 10871 bp, 7 predicted proteins | sample III_Fen_N1_1_FD_194549 | JGI IMG/M metagenome (GOLD analysis project Ga0302288, IMG submission 194549) | Peat permafrost microbial communities from Stordalen Mire near Abisko, Sweden - III_Fen_N1_1 | ecosystem: Environmental > Terrestrial > Soil > Wetlands > Permafrost | place: Sweden: Abisko...
ATGCGGTGTGAGCAGGTTAATTTGCGTCTACGATCAGGGTACAAGGAAAGACAAATAGCAGAAAATAGCAGAAGAACAACAAATTTAACACTTTAACCCTAATGTAGTGAGTTAAAACTGTTGCAACTTTCGAATGAAACCCGATCCGCTATCCTTCCGAATACCATTTAATTTGTTGGGATGCACGCATAACAATGGCCAGAATTACAAACAGTCCAATGCTTCCGGCAAGCAGCGCGTAATCCTGTAATTGCAAAATAGTAAACAGGAACGCATATAGTCCTGTTTGTAAAAGGGTTATCCAAGCCACCATTTTTGCATTTTGCAGTATGGTAAAAGCATACCACGAAATCAGAAAAATGATGGCCATGGACGAAATCAGGTAGGCCCAATTGAACCCTATTTGTTCGCCTATGGACGTCAGCAGTGCATAAAAAATCAGCAAGGCAAAAGCCACCAACGAATACTGGAACGGATGAATCCTGACTTCACTTTTGATTTCAACGAAAATAAAGATGATAAAGTTCAGTGCAATAAACAAGATGGCATATTTTGCCGAGCGCATTGATTTTTGGTAATGATCAATCGGAATGAGCAGTTCAACACCCAATTTTGCCTCATGCGGGTTGTATTTCCTATCGGTCCATTGCTGCGGAAAATTGCGGTTCAGATGGGTCACACGCCATGCAGCTGTAAATCCTTTTGCGGTGACCTGACGATTTGCCGGAAGAAATCCACCGGTAAAACACGGTTGTGCCCAGTCAGACATCATTTCAACTTCTGACGTTTTCCCCAGTGTTTCTACTGAAAGCTCCTCCGACCCGTTTAAAACCAGTTCCATTTCAAAATTCATGGCCTTTTTAAGATCGACTGAGTTAGATCTTACAGTCATTCCCGACCCAAACAAATCGTTATCGGCAACACCCGGCTCCACGTTGCATTTCTGATCATTAATAACCAATTCAGGTAAGTTTTTGATACCACGCATGTCTGAAACACCCATGGTAAAATAAGCTGCATTCCAGTTGTATTGGGCATTATGAAGATCCAGGAGTGAAACATCAGGAAGTGCAAACGAGCCTTTCAATTTGAGTCTTCCTTCGTAAACCACTACTTTGTAAATACCGCGCTTCCTGGTTTCCGGATACAGCACACCATCCATTCTTAATGTTTCTGGCAGAAAATGTGCAACTCCACTTCGCTCCTTTAGATCCTGACCTTTTGCCCCCGGTTCCGTCAGCGAAAACGGCACATTCAATACCGGACCGGCAACCACCTGTTTTCCTCCCCATTGGGCGTAAAGTTCATTTTTTACCTTTTGGCTAAGGGCAATTCGCTCGCGAATAACATCCTGTATCAAGAATGACGGGATAAGAAGCAAAATGGCCAATCCTGAAACGATGATCATCTTAACACTGTAACTGTTCATGAACTGTTGAATACTTTTGGATTCCATGTTTTAATTTTTAAAAGTACTTTGTAATACAAAGTAGGTAATTAAAAAAATTATTGATTGTTTATTAGTTTCTCAAGTGCCGCTAAATGTTGGCGAAACATATCCCTCCCATGCTCTGTTGCCTTGTAAGTTGTACTTGGCTTCCGGCCAATAAATTGCTTTGAAATAACAATAATATCCTGTTGTTCCAAAGCTTTCAAGTGACTGGCCAGGTTTCCATCCGTCAATCCGAGCAGTTCCTTCAGCGCATTAAAATCAATCACGTCATTCACCATGAGTGACGACATGATTCCAAGCCTTATGCGGCTTTCAAATACTTTCTGAAGGTTTGAAATTGGATTCTTCACCTGAAATTATTTATTTATTAATGAACCGTTTATCCGTTCCCCTGAAAGGTGAGGCTTAATTTTAAATTCATGCCGGTAATACATCACTGCACCGTAAACGATATGCATCAGGCCAAAACCTAATACCCAGAAAATCAGACCTTGATTAACAAAGACACCTGCCAGAATGCCTAAGACAATTTCCGTTAGTCCAAGGTAATGAATCTCACCAAAAGTAAACTTCCCTGCATTTACCAGCGACAACCCGTAAAAAATCAGCATAACCGAGGCTATTAGTGCCAAATTATCCTGAAATGCCAAAATCAGGGTAAAAATACCGCCAGAAACCAGCGGAATCAATAAATGGACGAGTAAACGTTGGGTTGTATTAGTCCATAACTTTTGACCAGCCTTCCTTGCCTTCCTTTGTGAAAAATAAATAGCCCCCAAAACCGCAAATACAAGAACCAGCATCGCATCCAATGCAAGATAAAACCTGATACCTGAAGTTGATATTCTACCTGAGGCAAGCGTGCATTCATCGTATGGAACGCAATTCGAATCCAAAATGAAAAACCATGCAATTGCAGTTCCAATCAAAGCACATAAACCGGCAAAAATACCGGATAATCCGCTTAGCGACATAAATTTAGACGATCTTTCCATGATTCCACGAATGACCTGAAGATCTTCATTGGGATTTAAAAATTTTGTTTCCATTTAAAAGTACTTTGAATTACAAAGTTAAAAATCAAAATTGAAAATCCAATAGGTTGGACAAAAAAATCTAAAAGTTTATATTAGATGAAGATTACCCTATTTAGTGGATGCTCCAATTAACCTAAATAATTTTTCAAATTCCCTTGGTCAAATAAGGACTGATCCTACATCCATTGATAAGGGTTCAAGGACAATTTTTGTTTCAATTCCGGGGTATATCACAACCTATAAAGATTTTCAGACAAGCTAGAAAAAAAGAAAATTTATTTTCCCCCTGCGACAGGGGGTATTGACTTCCTTCCGCGTATTAGTAATACTAAAGGAAAGTTTACAAGTTTCAATTTCGCCTATAGATTCTCATATAACCAAATAATTCAAGATATCTGAAATATTAAAAAAGAGAACAACACTTCATTTTTAGAAAAGTGACAAGAAATAATCCCTGTTAAACTTAAGCCGGATAAGCTTGCACCTTATAGGCATAGTATACTTGGGTAATGGAAACAGCAGGTTTTTATAAATAAAATTTAACTAATACAGCGGGCCTATGAATAAATGACTGATTATTAATAAAGTGTAAGCCTGAAAGAATACAGGCTCATACAATAATCGAATTTAATTAATTAATCAATTAACGCCATCTAAAGATGAATCCATTACAATATATTCATCAGATAAAGGTGGCAAAACCAATTTTTTGCAAAAGTATGAAAAAACTAAAAAAACTTTTTTTGGTGACAAAATTTGCTTCCTGCCTGATTTGTTTTACGGTTCTATTTATCCTTTCGGGTAGTACGACAAATTCAGTTTATGCACAACAGGCTGGCAAACAGGTCATAGGCAAAGTAACAGATGCCGCTGGGGCTTCGTTACCAGGCGTATCCATCGTGGTAAAAGGGACAACCAAAGGCGTTACGTCCGATGTGGATGGAAATTATATACTTTCCAATATTCCGGAGAACGCTACTTTAGTATTCTCTTTTGTTGGAATGAAAAACCAGGAAATCCGTGTTTCAGGGAAAACTAAGATTAATACTGTCATGCAGGATGACGTAGAGTCATTGAGTGAAGTGGTCGTAACAGGTTACGGAAATTTCAAGAAAGCAACGTTTACAGGATCGGCAAATACAGTCAATTCAGCAAAACTGAGAGATGTACCGGCTGTGTCAATGGAACAAAAATTGCAAGGACAAAGCTCCGGGGTATTTATTACATCATCATCAGGTCAGCCTGGTTCTTTACCGTCAATCCGAATCAGGGGTTTGGGTTCTTTCTCAGCATCAAACGACCCATTGTATATCATTGATGGAGTGCCGGTGTCAACAGGAACAATGAATAGTCTTGGCGCAGGATACATGACCGATTCAAAAACAAGTATCATGTCCACCATCAATCCTGATGATATTGAAAACATTACTGTGATTAAAGACGCCGCTGCTGCTTCTTTGTATGGTTCGCGTGCGGCCAATGGAGTTATCCTCATTACAACCAAAAGAGGTAAATCCGGAAAAGCTGTACTAAACTTTAAATTAAGTGGTGGAATATCTAATCTGGCTGTTGAAAATCGACCAATGTTAAGTGGAGACGACCGTAGAGCCTTGGTTCTTGAAAGTTTAGTTAACTACGCCGCTGATCAAAAAATGGCTGATCCAACTTCGTATGCAAATTCAAAAATCGATACTTATGCTGCAAAACCATGGAGTGGCTATACCGATTGGTCAAACTTACTTCTCAGAAAACATGCTTACACCCAGGGTTATGAGGCTTCATTATCTGGTGGTGACGACAAGGGTAATTATCTTGCATCAGTTGAATACCTTGATCAGGATGGTATAGCTATCAATTCAGCCCTGAAAAGGTATTCGAGCCATTTGACCTTCGATAGAAAAGTTAGCGAGAAATTGCAATTCAACGGGAGTATGATTCTTTCCCAGGTATCTCAAAACTTGAACGAAGAAAGAACTTCCTCATTGTCTCCTTTCTTCTTATTGGCTGGATACATTACTCCATCTGATTATAACTTAAATAAGGACGGAACCTATAACGACAATATGCAGGGAGGAACCAGTTTCAACCCCTATCGCGACATGAAATTGGATATCACCAATGCACAAATTACCAGAATCCTTGGTAACGGAGCTGCAACTTATGAGATTACCAAAGGTTTAAAAGCTAAAGAAAGCCTTAGTTACGACTATACGATTCAAAAAGATAAACAGTATTTTAATCCTCAAAGTGCTGCCGGACAACATGGAACGCTTGGAGTCGCCCAAGCTATTAAATCGTTTACTCAGTACGCCCGTTTGTTTTCATCAACAAGCCTTGGATACATTAAAAAATTTAAAGACGTGCACAATGTTGACGTATTGGTTGCCTATGAAATCGAAGATTTCAAATCTGATAACCTCTCCGGATCAAAACAAGGTATTGCATCTGAACACTTGACTGACCTGGATGCTGCTTCAACCCTTTTAAGTGCAAGTTCTTCACCAACTGAATATCGTTTGCTTTCTTACATTTCAAGGTTGAACTACGATTACAAAGGCAAATACTATTTGGGCGGTAGTTTCCGTCGCGACGGTACTTCTAGATTGTCATCAGGACAACGCTGGGGTAATTTCTGGTCGGTATCAGGAATGTGGCGTTTAAGCGATGAAGCTTTCCTCAGCGGAATCAAAAGCGTAATTTCAGACTTAAAACTGCGCACATCGTATGGTGTAAACGGTAATCTGCCACCCTCGTTCTACGCTTATCAGGGATTGTACAGTTATACCAGATCTTATCAGGGAGCCCTTGGTTCTTACGAATCAACGTTGACAAACACCAACCTGAAATGGGAAAAGAATTATAACCTGAACCTTGGATTGGATTTCACATTGTACAACCGGGTAACTGTAACTGCCGAATACTATAGCCGCCAAACCAAAGACTTGTTGTTCAACATTCCGTTAAGCTACACCAGCGGTTTTACTGCCAGAACGGGTAATATCGGGCGTATCAGCAACCAGGGAGTTGAATTAGAAGTAAATTCGACCAATGTAAAATCGAAAGATTTCCAATGGACAACTAGCCTATCGATCTCGCACAATACAAATAAGGTGAAGAAAATTACGGACCAATTAACTACAACAACAGTGGCAATGCGTAGTCCGGTAAATTATATTCCAACTATTGGCGGTCCATATTATGAATTTCAATTGAAAGAATTTGCTGGTGTTGATCCTGCTACCGGTTCGGCATTGTATTATCTGGATACGAAGAATCCTGATGGCACATTGAACAAAACAACAACAAGCAATGTAGCTTCGGCTCAGGCTGTAGATGTAGGCAAACAAGCATTACCAAAAGTAACATCGAATTTTACAAATACATTTTTATACAAAGCTTTTGATTAAATTTCACTTTCGTTGGTTCATGGGGTGGTTATAACTACGACTTCCTTGGCGGTTATTTTGAAGTTGACGGCGCCCAACCTACACGTAACTATCCGGAGTATGTAAAGAACCGTTGGCAAAAGCCTGGTGATATAACAAATACGCCAAGGTACGTTTTCGGTCAAAACGCGAACAATGTTCCAAGGAACACAACCCGATACCTGCATAGTGCCGACTATATCAGATTGAAGAGCCTAAGCTTTGGTTACACCTTACCTGATAAACTGGCAAAGAAAGCCTTCATGAGCCATGTACGTTTGTATGTATCAGGTTCAAACCTTTGGACCAATGCAGCATGGGATAATTACGACCCTGAACAACCAATGGGTGGGTTTGTATTCGCTTCAACCCCAATTACCAAAACGTTAAGTTTTGGGGCAGACATCAATTTCTAATTGGGAATAAACTAATAAAGTGAAAGAATCATGAAAAAAATATTTTATTATATCGCAGGAATTGCATTGATGGTTGCGACAACTTCGTGCAAAAATAGTTGGTTACAGCTGGATCCAACAACATCTGTATCAAGCGACGCTGCATTATCAACAGTAAGTGATTTACAGTACGCATTGAACGGGGCTTACCGGTCGATGGGAGTTCACTTCTACCTGGGAAACTATGCTACCTATTATCCTGAAGTAAGAGGTGAAGATATGCAATGCCTCAAAGTATCATCGCGTGGATACAGCTACTACACCTATTCTCAGACTTCAGCCGATGAGGATGTTACAAATAGGTGGTATCTCGGATATCAGCTGATTCATTATCTCAATAACATTATTGATGCGATTGACAACAGTGGAAAATTTGATTTAACAAATTCAACGGTGCTAAGTATCCGGTCGCAATGTCTGGCAATGAGAGGATTTAACTTGTTTGTCCTGACAAATATGTTTGGCCAGAGTGCTTATAGCGTTGACCCAACTGCGGCAGGCGTTGTAATACTGACAAGTAAAACAGCTCCTGAATTTTTACCCACACGGTCGACAGTAGCTGAATGTTATAGCCAGGCAATAAAAGACCTGACAGAGTCGTTGAGTGGCCTCACAAAATCTAAAACGAATGGTTTCATCAACTATTGGGCTGCTGAAGGAATGTTATCAAGGGTTAATTTGTATATGGGTACAACAGAGAGTTATGCAAAAGCATTAACTTATTCTGAAGATATCATCAAAAATTCGCCTTATGCCTTGTGGACTAATGCTCAATATGCTTCGGTTTGGGGCAAAGATTTCTCATCGGAATCGTTGTTCGAAATTTATTATTCTGATGTTGAAAATGTAGGTAGCGAAGCCATTGGCAGTGCTTTCTTCTGGGATGGCTATAATTCTATGGTTTTGACGCAGAAATACCTAGATTTATTAGATCAGGATCCAACTGATGTGCGCCACTGTTTTGCCCAAATTGGAAACGCCACAGTGAACCCTGCCGGGAAACCATATTATTTGACAAAATACTGCGGAAAGTCTGGTACTGTTAAATTGCCGGTTAACCCACAGAATACCGATTTAGTCATTATGCGTTTGTCTGAAGTTTACCTGATCGCTGCCGAATGTGCTTTCAGGGCAAATTCATCGGCGAACTCACTTAGTTACCTGAATGCCATTGTTTCCCGTGCAAATCCTTCCAAAAGTGTTCAAACATCTGCTTTGAACCTGCAACGAATACTCGACGAAAAACGCAGGGAATTGGTTGGTGAAGGTGTTGCTGGCGTTTACGATCTAATTCGCACCAGAGGAGCTTCAGGGGTGATTGATCATACGGGTGGATACCATTTGGCAATGCCGAACGGCCTGCTTAAATGCAACGATCCGCTGATGGCTTCGCCAATTCCGTCGGTTGAAAGAACAAACAACTCGAATATTTCACAAAATATCGGTTACAGTAATTAAGCCAACATGAAATTTTTTAGAGATTAATCTAAATATTTAGCAAAAACAGAGACTCCCGGAGGTTATAACCCCGGGAGTTTTTTGTTTTAATGCTTATTCTGCAATTTTATCATTTATAATTTTGCCCCACTTCTCTGCTATCACAAGTTCCCCTGCCAAGAATAAATTATCATAAGCCGTATTATAGAATTCAACAATCGTATCTGGTTTATTTCTATTTATATTACTGAATTCCAATTCAATCCTGTCAACGACCTTACTATTGCTCTCTTTTATGCTTACAATCCGACTGGATTCAATCACGCGAACTTTTTGAATATCAGTTAGATTTATTTGTTGTGTTGTTTCATTTTCATTTGTTATTCTAATGAAAAAGAGATAATTCCTCTTTCTGTCAATGCCTATGATAGAATTATTCCAGCGTTCATACTCCGATATTTGACAATTATTTTTCTCAGCCAATGTGAATAGGTTTTGCAGGAATTCTGACTCTTTCTTTTTCTTCCCGCTGATTATTAATAAGTAAAGTATGATGCAAAAGACTGTTAATATTACTACTGTGATTATTATACTTGTGTCCATCTTATTTTGAATTATTTAAAATATACAATCATTGCAGGCACAACCATAATTGAAGTACCTACAATAAAAAAAGTGATTAGAATACGGAATAACCAGGAAGAATGAACTACCAAAAGTAATGGAAGGGGAAAATTATGTCGGTCTTCCTAAAATTTAGGATAGGATGATCCGGATAACATGTGTATGGTAACGATGCGGCAAACAGTTGTAAACCTGAAGCTAATGTACAAGATAAAAAATGATTTACCTGATTTTTGAACGAAGTGCGGGGAACATTTCGATTTAGGCTGATGTAACTCTCGGTTTGTTCCGTGCGGAAAAAAATATCGGAATAACCTTTCTGAGCTTTTAATTCAGAATTTGATTGCGTTGAAAAATCAGTATAATATGATAAGGCATCACCACCATAACAGCCTACTGTTAAGAAATATAGCAGCAACAAGCCAAGGAAATGAAATATTTGCAACCGTTTTTTCACGGTACAAAAGTACAATTTTCCTACAAAAAACAACTTGGTTGTGTTGAAGATAGTTAGAATGTTCGGATGGAACTCACCAATAGATTCTCATACCTTTTTATGAGACACGAAGCATGTTTGTATTATTATGTCAGATGAGTGAGGCCGGTGTAAAACCATCTACCCTAAATAGAAATCACAAGTTTTTATATTCCAACCAGGCATCCCTGAAATACTTGATGGTTTCCCAACTTGCATTAATCGGGGTATTGCAACTTGCCGAAAGCATAAACCTTTTTTTATATGGTTTCATTTTTTCAAACAAGTTTTTAACGTAACTAAAGATTTCCTCTCTTGATTTCAAATCCCGTAGTTCCATCGCACTAATTCCACCAGTGATGATAAAATGACCAGGGGTTAATTCCATTGCCTCATCAAGTTCAACATTCCCCAATGGAGGGAAAGCTACACCCTCCAGGCCGTCGACTCCGTACGATGCGATCAAAGGCAGGTTTTCCCTTTGATTTCCGCAGGCATGAATGAAAAATTTAGCACCGTGCTCATGGCAAATTGCACTTGCTTTTTCGTAAAAAGAGGCAGAATACTCCTGGACAAAATCGGGTGAGTGAAACATCGTATCAAGATTGTCCATTGACATGATTGCCTTAACACCTTTGCTGACGCATTGGGTAACGATATCAAGTTGGGATTTTTCATGTAAATCGAGCAGTGTTTTTGCAAATTCAGGCTGCTCCATAAGAAAATAAACGGTTTGAACCGGATTCATTACCAGGTGCAACATTTTCAAAGGACTGAAGAAATCACCGACCACTACAACTCCTTTCTCTCCAACCTTTTGCTGATAATCCTCAAACTTTGACTGATTAAAAGTCCACTTTCTGGAAGCAACATATTGTTCGAGTAAATTAGCCTGTTCATTATATTCTGTTATCAGGAAATCCTTCTGAATGATGGTCGATTCATTGAACACATAGCGCAGTTGTTCATTCAAAATTCCGCCCTTTAAGCGATATTTTTTGTCAGTTATTTTGTCTTTATTCTCAAATGTCGTAGTCGATTCGGCTTCTGCGCCATCGAAATATTCATCGCAAATACCGCCGAACCAATAATCATCTTGTTTGCAGTAAATATTTCGGCTAAAAACATCCAATCCGAGGTAATTGATCAAATCAAGCTGGGTTTTGCAATGTTTGATTTCATCTGGCAAGATCCCATGATTTTGATGGTGCGAAAACCACTGCCAATAATTGGGAGCATAAACAATACTTGACGAGCTTTGATTATTCAATAAGTCTTCAACGACATTTTTCATAACTAATTCTATTTTAAGCTATTTTTAGATGATTATATATTTACTTTTCAGATGATAATAAAGGAATTTTTTTTTGAAAAAGCCTCCTGGTACATGTAAATCTTTTATTAATATCGTTTTTCCAGTATTGGGTGTCTGACAATTGTAGAATCCTGGCATCATCACAAAGGCTATACCAAATGAGCAGGGGTTCTGTATTATTGTCATTTACAGAACCCCTGCTTTGTCAATTTATCAGCAACAACTGAAATCACCTTTTGATTATCAATAATCCGGTCAAACCGAAAACAATCTGACGGATAAGAAATCAAACCTTTAAAAAATCGACCGGAACATCCTTAAGTCTGGAGATGTCCGAAATCCTGCTTTTTACATCAAAGCCTGAGTTGCACTTAACACTACAAACATCACATTGATCGCAACTGTTGTGAACTAATCCTGCATCGGCCAGTGCATACCATGCCTGCTCAATATTCTTGTAACCGTAGGCATACATATAACTCCTCATAATTGTAGGAATATCCAGGTTATGCGGACACTGGGGAATGCATTTCTTACACTGCTGACAATAGAGTGTAGGATTGGAATTCAGTCCTGTCAGATTTAGGTCCTTCAATTCCTGGTCCGACATTTTCAGGTTATGTATCAGAAAAAGGTTCTTCTGCAGTTGA
>Ga0302288_1002465_pt1 | contig 10860 bp, 10 predicted proteins | sample III_Fen_N1_1_FD_194549 | JGI IMG/M metagenome (GOLD analysis project Ga0302288, IMG submission 194549) | Peat permafrost microbial communities from Stordalen Mire near Abisko, Sweden - III_Fen_N1_1 | ecosystem: Environmental > Terrestrial > Soil > Wetlands > Permafrost | place: Sweden: Abisko...
TTTATAAAGGAAGCCGGTTGAATACTCAACCGGCTTCCTTTATAAAATGTGCTATTTACTTATCTCTTTACACGTTCAGAATAGGAACGATCACGGGTATCAACTTTAATGATATCACCCTGGTTGATAAAAAGAGGAACCATGATGGTTGCCCCAGACTCTACTGTTACTGCTTTTAATGCCGTTGACGAAGCCGTATTGCCACGTTCGCTGGGCTCGGCGTAGGTTATCTCCAATTCAATAAAGGGTGGAAGATCGACGGTCAATGGCGTTTCTGTTTCTGTATGGTAGGTAATTTCGACAGTCATACCTTCTTTCATCAGATCGGCATTTTCAACCATTACAGCATCAATATTCACTTGCTCAAATGTTTCAGCGTTCATGAAGTTGTATCCTGTCTCATCGTGATAAAGATATTGATATGGCCTTCTCTCAACCCGAACAGTATTTATTTTTGTACCACCTGAAAAAGTATTGTCAATCACTTTCCCAGTTTTCATGTTTTTAAGTTTTGTGCGAACAAACGCTGGCCCTTTGCCGGGTTTGACATGCTGAAAACTTACAATCTGAAATATTTGATCATTGAACTCAATACACAATCCATTGCGAAAATCTGCTAAACTTGCCATGATCCACTAAATTTGAACGTTTAAAAACTATCTTTAAATTTTTTGCGAAAATAGTTAAATCCATTCAAACCAGAAAATTATTAGTATGTCAGGATTTCTTGCCCATTTATCTTTGTCTTATACCTATTGGATACTTATATGCTTATGTGCAATCTTAAGCGGAATGTCAAAAACTGGAGTACCAGGGGTCTCCATGATTGTGGTACCTACACTTGCGATGATTTTTGGGGGGAAAGCGTCTACCGGTGTACTTTTACCTATCCTTATTGCAGCCGATATTTTTGCAGTAATCTACTATCACCGCCATGCGGAGTGGAAACCTCTGCTCAGGGCACTACCATGGGCATTTTTGGGGCTAATTCTCGCACTTTGGGTGGGTGTCTGGGTCAACGATCATCAATTTAAACATATTATCGCTATTTCAGTCTTGCTTTCTTTGATATTAATGGTCTGGAACGATCAGAAGAATACAAAAATTGTCCTGCCGGATTATCCCTGGTTCCCAGTACTATTTGGCATTCTGGGTGGTTTTGCTACCATGATCGGTAATGTAGCTGGACCAGTATTTGCGATCTATCTCCTTTCCCTCCGTTTGCCGAAGAAGAATTATATCGGTACTACTGCATGGTTTTTTGCCATCATCAACATTTCAAAACTTCCACTTCAATATTTTGTCTGGGACAATATCCACTTGGATACCTTTCTGATTGATCTGACAGTAATACCATTTGTGATGCTTGGAGCATTTATGGGGATAAAATTGGTGCATTATATTTCTGAACAAGCATATAGATGGTTTGTAGTTGTAATCACATTTGTCTCTGCCCTTTTAATATTTATCTGAACAAATACCTTCTCTGTGATCAAAAGAGTTTCTAACCAAACATACAAGTACTCTGGTATATAAAATTTTAAAATAATTTAATGTATCCTTGATGCCGAATTCTTAACTTTACGCACAACTGTTGATCAACATTACGCAGTGCCTGGGCAATATTAACCCATTCAAATACTACTAGTATGAACATCCTAAAAAATTCAACACCCTTTTTTTTGGGTTTTCTTTTTTCGATCGTACTTCTTCCCTCATGCTCAAACTCAACAAGCATGATGGATAAAAAACAATGTATTATACTCACTGTTGAAAGGGGTAAAGTAATCGATCCAATCAAGACATCCGGTGTTGTTGAACCGGAAAGCGAGGTCTTGATACGTTGTAATTATCCAAGTACTATTAAAAAAATCATCAAAGAGCCAGGCAGTAATGTACAGGCTGGAGATCTGATTATGGTTTTGGATGATCAACAAATTAAAAATGAAATTGATAATATCAAAGACCAACTTTCTCTCAAAAGGAACAGTCTCGAAAAAAATAATTTAGCAGAGACCTCTACAAAAATTGACCTAAAATACAATGAGGATGTAAAGAAATTGAATATTACCTCTTTGAAATCACAACTTTCTGATGAAATGCAATTGATCGAGGTTGGAGGGATCTCACCTGCCAAGATTGAAAAAACCAAACAGGAAATAGCCCTTGCGGAGAAGGAATTACTTACCCTTAAAGAAAAGAACAGCATTCGCGTCAAACAACTCAAAGCAGAAGTAGAAGGCCTTTTGCTGGGGATCCAGATTCAGGAAAAAGAGTTGAATGATAAATTGATAGGGCTCGAACAGATGAATGTAAAAGCTCACTCTTCCGGGATAGTCCTTGCCATCGGAAATAAACCGGGTGAAAAAGTAAGTAAGGATCAGGTTCTTGTGAGAATCTCTGATTTATCATCCTTTAAAATATCCGGTTCAATCGAAGAAAAAATGGCTGATTTTGTCAAAACAGGGACTCAAATCTATGCAGTTTTTGAAGACACAAAACTAAACGGACATATTGGAATTGTTTCTCCGATTGTAGAAAACGGTAAAATTCAATTCAATGTTCACCTTGAGGAAAGCTCTCATCCTAAATTAATCCCCCACCAAAATATTGAACTCTGGATCGCAAAGAATTATAAGGAAAATGCTTTAAGAATTAAGAATGCACCTCAATTTAACAAAGGGAAACCCGAATATCTCTACGTATATAAAGATGGGAAAGCAATTAAAAATAGAGTTACAACCGGTTTTGTAAGCTCTGATTACATTGAAATCATTGAAGGAGTAAAAGAAGGAGATCTGATTATTGTACCTTTATCTGGATATCATCAATCAAAATATGCTGACAATGTAACTGTAAATGAATGATTTATGTATATGAAAATAAAAATTTTGGTTTGCTTTTCTTTGCTGTTCCTTTCATTTGATTTCCACTTATCAGCTCAGGATGATAAAATTAAGAAAGATACTGCCAAATTAGGGCTTAGCTTAAAAAATGTAGTGGAATTGGCCATAACTCAATCATCATCTTTAAAATACGCTCAGAATCAGCACGTTAGCTCATATTGGAGATATAGAAATTTTACAAAGCAATTTCTTCCAAACCTCATCTTGAATAGCACGTTACCCAATTATACACAATCCACCGTTGCTGTTACCCAACCTGACGGCAGTATCGAATTCAAACAAGTTTCCTACCTCTCCATCGCATCAAATTTATCCCTGAATCAATATATTCCGTTAACAGGTACCCAAATTTATGCTTCTACCTCTTTTAGCAAGGTTCATGATTACAACAAAAATAATGTGCTTTATTCCGGAAGTCCCTTCTCTATTGGTTTTACCCAACCTATCTTTGCTTATAACTGGATGAAATGGTCAAAAAAGACAGAACCAATGATTTACGATGAATCCCAGAAAAATTACATCCAGACTATCGAAAACATTGCATACACAGCAACATCATATTTCTTTAATTACCTCAGAATTCAGACCAACTTCAATTTAGCAAAAAGCTCTTTCAACAACAGTTCAGATAACCTTAAAATCGCCCAGATTAAAAAGAAGCTCGGACAAATTTCAGAAAATGATTTTTCGCGCATTGAATTATCTGTACTAAATGCACAGAAATCAATGAGTTCAGCCAATATGGATTTGAAAAATGCAGATTTTTCACTGAAATCATACATCGGTTTGGACCAAAAAGAAAATATTGAACTACAGATGCCACTTTTAATTACTCTTTTTGACATAGATCCTCAAAAGGCGCTGAAAGAGGCACGTGAAAATCGCTCTGAACAGGTTTATTATTTAAGAAGGCTGATCACTGCAGATAGCCAGCTTACACAGGCCAAAAGAAGTAGTGGTTTAAGCGCTACCCTATCCGGAAATTATGGTTTGTCAAATAGTGCAGAATCTTTTCCAGGTATCTATGAACAACCGTTGACACAACGCATGCTTCAATTATCCTTTAGTGTACCTATACTGGATTGGGGGAAAGCTGCCTCTTCAGTAAAAATGGCAGAATCAAACAGGGACTTGGTGAGTTTCGATGTTAAACAAGCATTTGAAGATTTTGACCGCGGGGTGATTGTTCAGGTAGAACAGTTCGGCTTATTAAAAGAACAATTAAAAACAGCTGAAGAAGCAGATAAAGTAGCTGCAAATGGATACATAATAGCCTTGAAAAAATTTCAAAATGGCGAAATTACGATTACTGATATGAATATTGCCTCCTCCGAAAGGGTCACAGCTAAATTAGATTATATTAACTCATTAGCTACCTATTGGTTAGCATATTACCGTTTAAGAATACTTACTTTGTATGATTTTGAACTGAACCATAAGATCACTTACAACAATCCGATGATGTCAGGTGAAATAAATACTAAGAATTCTCACCAAAAAAAGTAGCATCTAATTTAAAATATTGTTTATATGCCTGTTTATCTGTGAATTACACATTATTTTTGCTGGAATTTAAAAACAATAAATGAACCTTTTGATCTCTTCCAGTTTAAATCCATACTGGAATCTTGCAACCGAAGAATATTTACTCAAAAATTACACTGAAGATTTTATTTTTCTTTATATCAACCAACCATGCGTGGTTGTAGGAAAGCACCAGAACGCTCAGAAAGAAATCAATTCAAAATACATCCATAACAATAAAATACAGGTAGCCAGAAGGTTATCTGGGGGGGGGGCAGTATACCACGATGACGGTAACTTAAATTTTAGTTTCATCCAGTCTGTCACCATGGGCGAAAATATATCATACCAATCTCTGACAAATTCAATTTTTCTTTTTTTCAAACAACTAAATTCAGATATAACTCTCTCAAATAGAAATGACTATTTACTGAATGGGAAAAAAATATCAGGAAGTGCAATGCATATATACAAGAACCGGGTACTGGCTCATAATACCCTACTGGTTGCCTGCGATCTTGCGCACCTATCTAATTCTTTGAAAGGTAATCCTGAACGGTACACTGATAAATCAATACCTTCAAAACGTGCTGAGGTTGCGAATTTATCTGATTTAAATAAAAAAATAACAATTGATTATTTAATTCCCTGTTTTATTAATTTTCTTAAAGAAACCGACGAAATCTTCGTCTATTCATTACCAGAATCAGCACTTCAACAAATTAAGGAATTAGTTGACAACAAATATTCAACGAAGGAATGGATCTATGGATACTCTCCAAAATATTCTTATCAGAATTCCTTCAATTTTGACAACAAAATCTACTCATTAAAACTTGAAGTGGAAAAGGGGATAATTGTAGGAGTTAAACTTGAATCAAATGATCAAATAAACAAAGACATTAGATTAAAAATAAACAACATAAACGGTAAACAACATAATATTATTTCACTAAGTGAATTTTTCAATTCTCAAATAACATCTACCTTTGATCAACTTCTTTTTTCAGTATTATTCTAAAAATTCATAGCTTTGAAGTAACTACTTATCTTTTGGGCTTTATCTTTTCCAATCAATTCTTCGAGTTCATTTAAGCTTATATTCTTAATATTTTCAACAGATTTAAAGCTACTTAACACCTTCTCAATAGTTTTGCTGCCAATTCCTGGAATTGGCATAAAAGAAGATGTTACAAAATTTTTAGATCTCTTGTTTCGATGAAAAGTGATTCCAAAACGATGTGCCTCATCACGCAAATGTTGCAATACCCTCAATGTCTCAGATTTTTTATCCAAATAAAGTGGAATTGGATCATTCGGAAAATATAGTTCTTCAAGCCTTTTTGCAATACCAATCAAAGCAATTTTACGATGAATCCCTAATTTTTGCAGGACAGAATAAGCAGCTGAAAGTTGTCCTTTCCCTCCGTCAATAAGAACAATATCAGGAAGTTGGTTTCCTTCATCTAATTGTCTACTATACCTTCGTTCAACTACCTCCTCCATCGAAGCAAAATCATTTGGACCAATGACCGTTTTTACATTAAAATGCCGATATTGTGACTTAAAGGGGAGGCAATCCTTAAAAACAACGCACGACGAAACGGGGAATTCCCCTGAAATATTAGAATTATCAAAACATTCAATAAGATGAGGAAGAGTATCGAGTTTTAAATCATTTTTCATTCGTTCAAGAATCCGTTGCTTTTTAAGAACTGGAGATTTTACAGAGTCGTTTTTAGCCCTTTCAAGCATAAATAACCGACCATTTTTTGAACACAACTCAAGTAATTTCTTTTTTTCACCTATTTGAGGGACAGTAATCTTTACATTTACAAACAATATACCAATTTTAAAGGGTAAAATAATTTCAAAAGATTCTGAATTACAAATTTTTCTTATTTCAACAATACAAAAAGCCAAAATATCTTCTTTTAATTCATTCAATTTTTTCTTAACCTCAAGCATATAGGTTGTCACTATTGACCCATCAACAATTCTGAAATAATTAACATAGGCATTCTTTTCATCTTCATGAAATGAAAAAATATCCAGATTGGTTAAAGTTGAACTGCAAACCAATGATTTACTCTTATAATTTTCAAGAATTTGAATTTTTGATTTGTATTCGTTTGCTTTTTCAAAATCATACTTTTTCGCAGCAGTATTCATAGAAGTTTTCAAAAAATTAAAAACAGGGGTTAATGTACCACTCAAGATTGATTTTGCATTTAAAACATCATTTTCGTAATCTTCTTTTGAATACAATAACTCGCACGGTGCTTTGCAATTACCAATTTGAAATTCAAGACATTTTTTAAAATTTTTGTCTCTGATATTTTCTTTAGTTAAAACTAAAGAGCAACTTCTAATCTGAAAAAGTTGTTTAATTATATCAAGAATTGTTTTGGCCATATACACCGAGGTATATGGCCCAAAATATATAGAACCGTCCTTTAATACCCTTCTTGTATAAAAAATTCGAGGAAATGGTTCGTTTTTAATGCATATCCAAGGAAAAGTCTTGTCGTCTTTTAACAAAATATTGTACTTCGGCTGGAACTTCTTAATTAAATTATTTTCAAGCAATAACGCATCTTCTTCACTATCCACAACAATGTGACTAATTTTCTCTATTTGACGAACCAACATTTCAGTTTTCTTGTTGTCATGATTCATTAAAAAATAGGAAGAAACTCTTTTCCTTAAATTTTTTGCTTTTCCAACGTAGATAATTTTATCTTCTTTATTAAAAAACTGGTAAACACCTGGGTTAACAGGTAATTTTTTAACTTCATCGTAAAATAATATTGCCTTCTCTCTTCGTGCCAATTTTAATAATGAATTAAAGACCATACTGAAACATCCAAATCTATACTTTCCCTTCCTTTTAAGAAATCCAACTCAACAAAGAAATTAACATAGATTTTTGCTACACCAAATATTTTCACCAGATCTACAGCTGCATTTACCGTTCCTCCTGTTGCCAATAAATCATCATGAATCAAAACAACGTCCTCTTTTTCTAACGCATCTACATGAATTTCTAAAGAATCAGAACCATATTCCAAATCATACGATTGAACAAAGGTTTCAGACGGCAATTTACCGGGTTTCCTAATTGGAATAAATCCAGCATGTAACTCACCGGCCAATGCACTTCCCAAAATAAAACCTCTCGATTCAATTCCTACAACTTTCGTAATACCATAATTTTCGTAGTGATTTTTTATCTCACTAACAATATATTTAAATATTCTTTTATCCTTAAAGGCAGTTGAAACATCTTTAAATTGAATTCCATCTCTTGGAAAATCTGGAACGTTTCTGATGGAATTTCTAACATCTTCTTTGGTAATATTCATTTTAATTGTAATTATTGTTCCACGTGGAACATTATCTACCCAATAACACTAACAAAACATTTATATCATTAGGTGAAATGCCCGGAATACGGTTTGCTTGACCAATTGTTTTAGGTTTGATTTTATTCAATTTTTCTCTTGCTTCAGTCGATAGAGAAAGCAAAGTCGAATAATCAAATTTATTTTCAATTACAACATTTTCTAATCTTTTTAATTTATTTACAACTGAATATTCCCTATTAATATAACCAGCATATTTAATCCTAATCTCAACAGATTGAATCACTTGAACAAAAAGTAAAATTGGAATTTTAATTATCAAATCAAGATATTCAGGAAATTTAACTAAAAATTCATCAAAATTTATTTGAGGTCGACTCAAAATATTATAAAGTGAGGTTTTTTGTTTAATTGGCGAAGAGTCCTTTTCACGCAAAAAGTTATTGATAATTTCAGGCTTTACTGATAATATTCTTAATTGAGCCAAAATATCAATAATCAAACTCTCTTTTATCTTAAAAAAATTAAAAAATTTCTCTTCCAATAAGCCAATATTAAAACCAATTTCAGAAAGTCTCTCATCAGCATTATCCTGTCTTAAAATTAATCTATGTTCAGCTCTGCTTGTAAACATTCTATATGGCTCATCAACCCCTTTGGTGACAAGATCATCAATTAAAACACCAATATAAGCCTGGTTTCTATCTAACTGAAAAGGTTCTTTACCTGCAATTTTGTGGTTTGCATTAATACCCGCAATTAATCCTTGAGCTGCAGCTTCCTCATAACCCGTTGTACCATTAATTTGACCAGCTAAAAATAAATTGCTAATTAATTTAGATTCCAAAGAATGAAACAATTGAGTTGGATCAAAATAATCATATTCAATAGCATAACCAGGTCTAACAATTTTAGCGTTTTCTAAACCAGGGATATGTTTCAATGAATTTTCTTGAACATCAAAAGGTAAAGATGTTGAAAATCCATTTAGATAATATTCAAGCGAATCAACACCTTCGGGTTCTAAAAATAATTGATGAGAATCCTTTTCGGAAAAGATAATCAATTTAGTCTCAATACTTGGACAATATCGAGGTCCAAGACTTTTAATCGTACCATCGAACATTGGTGAAAATTTAAATCCCTTTTCAAGTTCTCTGTGTACTACTTTATTTGTATAGGTAATGTGACAATTAATTTTAGTTAACGAAGTTTCATTATTATAATAAAAACTAAAACGATTACCAGTTTCGCCAACTTGCTCTTCAAGATTACTAAAATCAATAGTTCTTTTATCAATTCTAGGTGGTGTACCAGTTTTCATTCTTCCTACAGTTAAACCTAGTGATTTCAACTGTTCTGTAATTCCAAATGACGCCTGTTCAGAAATACGTCCTCCTCCCAAATTTGTTTGTCCAAAATGGAGCAAACCATTTAAAAAAGTACCATTTGTTAAAATAACCGCATTTGAATAAAATTCAATACCGATTTCAGTTTTAACACCAATCATCTTACTACCTTCAAAAAGTAACTCAACAACAGTACCTTGCCAAAAACTGATGTTATTATTAGATTGCAGTTCAATTCTCCAATTCTCTGAGAATTTAATTTTATCACACTGAGCTCTTGGGCTCCACATCGCAGGACCCTTTGATCGATTAAGCATTCTAAATTGTAAAGAACTTAAATCAGTGATTTTAGCCATTTTTCCACCTAGAGCATCAATCTCTCTTACAATTTGTCCTTTAGCAATACCACCAACAGCAGGATTACAACTCATCTGTGCAATTCTGTTAATATCCATAGTTATTAACAAAACCGAAGAACCCAATTTAGCGGCAGCATTTGCTGCCTCACAACCTGCGTGTCCTGCACCAACAACAATAACGTCATATATTCTATTAACCATTTATAAAATTCAATAAAACATAATAATATTACAAAACTTTAGAATTTTTAATCATTTCATCCTCCTTTTCCTTCATAAATATTTTCTCTTCACATTCTTTATCATTATAACCAAGCAAATGTAGAAAACCATGTGAAATTACTCGAATTAATTCATCGGAAAAACTTTGGCCAAAAATAACTGAATTATAAAAAACGCGCTCAGTACTAATGTAGATATCTGCAGAAATAAGTGATTCTAAAGTATAATCAAATGTAATCACATCAGTATAATAATCATGATTTAGAAACTTCTGATTAATACCAATTAAATAATTATCACTACAAAAAATATAATTAATAGTACCTAATTTTAAATGTTTGATTCTCAGTTGATGTTTCAGAATTTTATTGATAATTAGAAAATCCAAAACTGGAAGATCAACATCTTCACAATAAAAAGCTATACTCATTAATATAAAATTAAAAAATTAAATTTTTAGCAAGAAAATCAGCAATTAATAAATCACTTTCTTTTGGAAAAATAAAATCATTCTTAAAAATAAAATGATCATTTGCTCTTAGAAATTGAATATTCTTTTCAAAATGATGATAAATAACTTTTCCAAAATTATTTTTTATATAAACAGGTGATAAACCTTGAAATGTTCGCAATTTTAAAATAATATATTCATTATATAATTGATTTTCAGTTAATTGTTCGATATCAAAAAGATAAATATTATCTTTTATATCTCTAATATATTTTTTAATATTTGAATGATTCCATTGCCTGGATTTCAAATTATAACTATGTGCTGAAACACCTAATCCAATGTAAGGAATTTGTTTCCAATAAGCTAAATTGTGAATAGATTGAAATCCAGGTTTAGCATAGTTACTTATTTCATATTGCTTAAAACCATTGGATAATAAATAATTTTGAATTATTGCGTATTGATCTAAAAAAAATTGATCATTACATGTAATAAATTCGCCTTTTTTTACTTTCCAAAAAAGTTTTGTATTATTAGAAACAGTTAAACTATATGCCGAAACATGTTTTATATCAAACTTTAATAAATTTTCTAAAGAAGAAAATAAAAATTCATCAGAAATTTCTGGAACACTAAAAATTAAATCAACAGATAAATTTTTGAAATTAGAAGAATTAATAA
>Ga0302288_1002466_pt1 | contig 10860 bp, 15 predicted proteins | sample III_Fen_N1_1_FD_194549 | JGI IMG/M metagenome (GOLD analysis project Ga0302288, IMG submission 194549) | Peat permafrost microbial communities from Stordalen Mire near Abisko, Sweden - III_Fen_N1_1 | ecosystem: Environmental > Terrestrial > Soil > Wetlands > Permafrost | place: Sweden: Abisko...
TTTCAGGATCGCATAAGCGAACGACAATGCGATGCTGAAATAAATTCAGCATGACGTTTAAAAGACTATTGTGTCAATATATAATCAACTTGCTATAGAAATTAGTTTAAAGGAACCAAATCCTGTTCAATTAATTTGTAAAAGTCGCTTTCAATGTCATAATAATCAACAATATTAACAATAAAAGGCAGGGGGCTTTGGTAGAAATCATTTTTAATTTGTTCAATTAATTGCAAAGGCAGTAATTTATCACCTTTAATTAAAAGGTCTAAATCAGAAGATTTTACAAAGTTTCCTTTGACTCTGGAACCATAAGCATAAAATTTACAATTATTGTATTTGCTTAGGATGTCTAAAACTATTTTTTCTTGTTCGCTTGTTAAACCCTTCATCGTACCTCAATAATTAAGTGATTTTTGTAGATTAATAAGGAAATATTCAACATCGGCAATAAATTCAGGTAAAACTTCAATAATTACATTTGCCTTGTTCTTGTTGTATTCATGGGATGTGTTGTTTCTCATTGTGCGATAATTAACCCATTTCTCAAAATCGTTAATTATCCCCAAACCATAGATTTCTCGAAAAACGTTATTGACAGGCAAATCTGTTTTATCAAATTCATATTTAAGATATTTATTCATCATTTTTTTTGCTGTTTCGTAAGTGTATTCAAATCTTTTTATGCAAGAATCTTGCAATGCGGATTTTAGTTTTTCCTCATCATTCTGCAAAAACAGTTCATAAGCTTCTTTTAGCGTTAATATAGCTTCTTCTAAGTTTTTGGTTTCAATTTTTTCATTCATAAAGAGCCTTTAATTTAAACTATTACACATTCGCGATTTTTGTATAGAAATCGTTGGCTTGTTCAAATTTGTACGATGCGTTAAGCAATCTTGTTTCTTGTAATTTCGGTGCAAGGATTTGCAACCCGATTGGCATGCCTGAGGAGTCGAATCCTGCAGGGATACTGATTCCCGGAATACCTGCAAGGTTTGCGCTGATTGTTCCGATATCTGTCAAATACATCGCAAGCGGATCTTCGGATTTTGCGCCGAATTCGAATGCTGTGTTCGGGCAAGTTGGTGAGATTAACAAATCAACGTCCTTGAACACTCTGTCAAAATCAGTAGTAACCATAGCTCTCAACTGTTGTGCCTTTTTGTAATAAGCATCGTAGTAGCCTGAGCTTAGCGCATAGGTTCCAAGCATTATACGGCGTTTTACTTCCGGTCCGAACCCTTCTGCGCGGGTTTTTGTGTACATATCTATCAAATTTTTGGCATCTTTTGTTCTGTGTCCGTATTTTACCCCGTCAAAACGAGCCAAGTTGGAACTTGCTTCTGCCGTTGCGATTATGTAATAAATCCCGATTGAATATTTTAAATAAGGTAGCGAAACCTCTTTGATTTCAGCACCTAATCTTTTATATGTGTCTATCGCTGCTTGGACAGCTTTTTGAACATCCTCGGAAACACCTTCACCCAAAAGTTCTTTGATTACGCCGATTTTCATCCCTTTGAGGTCTGTGCCCAATAATGTTGAATATTTTTCGACAGGTAAATCCAAAGATGTTGAATCTTTAGGGTCATGCCCTGAGATAACTTCCAAAAGCATTGCGCTGTCTTCGACACAACGAGAGAACGGTCCGATTTGATCAAGTGAGGATGCAAAAGCTATAAGTCCGTATCTTGAAACTCTTCCGTAAGTCGGCTTCATTCCGACGATTCCGCAAAAACTCGCAGGGAGACGGATGCTTCCGCCCGTATCGGAGCCAAGTGAGATAGTTGCCTCGCATGCCGCAACACTAGCCGCGGAGCCACCTGATGAGCCTCCCGGAACTTTTTTTAAGTCCCAAGGGTTATAAGTTTTCTTGAACGCTGAGTTTTCGGTTGAACTTCCCATCGCAAATTCGTCCAAATTCGCTTTTCCAACGATTGGCACCAAATTGTTTAACAATTTTTCGGTGATTGTTGCGTTGTAAGGCGAAATAAAGTTTTCCAAAATTTTGCTTGATGCTGTTGTCGGGTAGCCGATTAGGTTCATGTTGTCTTTTAGGGCTAGCGGAATACCAGCCAAAAGCGGTAATTCTTCGTTGCGCGCGATTTTTTCGTCAACTTTTTTTGCTGTATCAAGTGCAGTTTCTTTTGTTAAGCTATTGAATGCGCCTATTTTTTCTTCGACTTCGTCAATTCGTTCAAACGCAGCTTGAGTCAATTCTACAGCTGAAATTTCTTTATTCAAAAGCGCTTTACGCTGTTGGGTTGCTGATTTTTTCAAAAGCTCTTTCATAATATCTCCTTAGCTAAATTCTATGAGATAATTATACCGCAAAAAGGTGAAAAGTGAAAAGTAAAAAGTGAAAGGTGTAGCGAGTGACTGGGTGAATAAGTGACTAGGAGTTGGGTAAGCGTTTAAAAAATCTATGGGCAGTGTGTTTTAGAGAGGTCCATTATATAGTAATGACGGCATTTGCTTATCTTTTAACTTTTTACTTTTCACTCCTCCCCGCCCCATGTTAAGTAATTATTACAAAACATGTGAAAACATGGCAATTTTTATATGAGAAATGTTTTTATATAAGTAAAGGCAGGAATAGAATACATTTATGACACAAATTATTTCACAAATGAACCCATATCCACAACAGCTAAAAGGAGCAAAAGCCCCTCAATTTCAAGCTGTAGACGGGGATACAATATCACAGGGCATTACTAATAACAGTGTGCTCAAAGGCATCGACGATAGTGAAAAAAATAAGAACTTGGCTTGGATTTTGACATTGCCTATCGGCGGATTGTTAATGTGGGGCATGAATAAGTTTAATAAAGCTTGTCAAGGCAAATACGAAGACAGTGTCTTGGGCAAAGTCACCGCTTGGGGCGAAAAAATCGGAAAATTGCCTTTTTTCCAATCAGATTTTATGAAGAGTATTGAAAAAGGTTATTCGAAGTCAAAAACTTTTATTAATGAAAAAATAATAAATAAATCAAAAATCTTATCAGCTATGTTCCATACGCCATCGGTTCCGACAAATAAAATGGTTTTGACTATGTCTCATAGTACAAGCGGAGAAGTTGCAAGTGAAGTTGCAACAAAGTTTGGGGAATTCACCAATGAAGGTAAAGATTTAGAAAAAATCAAACAATTAGGTTTTGTCAAAGATGGCAAGGCTGATGTCGAAGCATACGAAAAAGTAATCAAAAATTCGTATGAGAATTTTGATAAGATTATCGACATTTGTCATAAACAAGGTGTTGGAGCTTCTTTCACAAAAGAAAGAGCTTGGAAAATACCTCTTACAAAAAAATATGTAACTGACCTAATACCTTCAACTAAAAAGCATTTATGCAAAGAAGTCCACTGGTCAGAATTTGCAAATAAATTAGAAGCTCTTAAAGCGGCACCGAGACCTTGTGCGACAACAGCTCTTGGAAGAGCCTTACCAAAACAAATGCTAAGGGTTATCGAAGGTATGACAAACGGAGCTGCAGGCGGCGGTAAAATTGGTATCCTGATGGGCGCATTCTTCCTTGCAGATGCGGTGAAAAGTACAGTTAACGCTCCAAAAGGCGAAAAAGGTAAGACTTTCGCAGAAAGTAATATTTACAACTTAGGCTGGTATTTGACAATGCCTTTGGGTATAGGTCTTATGCATAAAGCAGGCGGTTTGCAGTACATCGGCATGAATAAAGACGAAGTTGCAAAATACCGTAAAGATTTAGAAGCATTTAACATAAAAGCAAAAGCGGGTGACTTTGCAACACATGCTGAATGGAAAACCGCTAAAGCTGAATTACAAAAAGCTTTAAAAGGTACTTCGAAATGGTTCCATAGACCTCTAAAATGGGCAGGACGTATGCTTACTGTAGGATTAGAAACGGTAAGACCGTTCAAATCGACTAAGGGAACGTTCTTAAGCAAAACAGGTAATTTCTTTAAAAATTCTAAATATACAATGAAGGATTGGGCTGGATATCCGGTAAGATTGGGATTATTCCTATTCGTAATCTCTCCTTTCTTGGCTAAATTTGCGGCAAAAGCCTCCCACGTTGTGTTCGGAAGACCAACCAAATCAGTACTTGACGACGAAAAAGAAAAGCCAAAGGCAGAAGCACCAAAAATGCCTGTAATGCCACAAGCTTCAAATAACGCTCAACCACCGCAACCTGAAGCGGCTCCGACAGCGCCTCCGACATCGCCTCCGGCACAATCTCAAACTGCGCCACAACAACAAGGCGGAAATTTAATTAATATGTATAATAACAAATCGGCTCAAGCCCCTCAACAAGCTGCTCCAGAAGCCCAAAAAGAAGCACCTAAGGAAGAACAAGAACCTGTAAGAAAATATATTCCTAGCGCCGCTGGGGTTCAAATCCAAGCAACCAACACCCCGCAGAATTCGAATTCTGCACAGGTAAATAACGCGTTCAGTAAAGCAGATAGAGCAGAACAAGAAGCGCTTAAATATTTAAAAGGCTAGGGTTGGGCGAAAAGTGAAAAGTAAAAAGTAAATGGTGATACTAAATTGCATTCAATAAAGTAATTAACCTTCGCGCAATTACCCCTCCAGTTCATAATTAATTTTCGTAGCGGAGGGGTCGAAATCTCTGATTTCGGGGGAGGGTGCGAATGTACTTTATTGAACGCAAATCGGTATGAATAGTAGGTAGTGAATTGAAATTCTTACGTTCATATCATTGCGAAAAGCGTCCAAGTCGCATTTGTACAGCCCACGTCGTTGCGAGACATTGGAATTATAGGCGGTCAAGGCTTATGCATTTCGAAGCAATCTCCCTCAATTCTTGGGATTATGGGACTTGGGGGAGATTGCTTCGGTGGGCTATCTAGGTGGAGCCATCGGACTCATGTCTCGCAACGACGTAATTGAGGTTGTGTATCGGTCTTAACGGGTAATAATTCTCTAAAATCTAAAATCCCGTTCGCCGTTTTTGATTCTTTCCAGCATATATTTAGTTTGTTACAAAAAATCAAACTTACGCAATTTATCTGTGAAAAATGTTTTTATATTTATATAAGTTATTAATAAATATGGTATAATAAAATTATGGATGAGAAAACTATTTTACGATTAAGAGTTCTAGAAAGAACAGAACAAATGCTTAATGACGTTGTTGAAGAACAAGTTAAGCCTAAAATGGTGCATCCTAATCAGACGAATCCGCTGGCGCGTCCGATTTATAAGAATTTAATGAAATTTCATAACGCAGAAATGACTGGCATGGTCGGCGAAAAATTTTCTGTAAAAGATTTACTCAGATAGTTTATGAAATAGGTCAGGTATTCTTGCCCGACAACAAAGAGCTAAAAACAATGTATGAAGTGAAGAGCAAAATTTTTTTAGAGTTTACAAAGACTCAAAAATCCGCTGTATGTAATTTTTTAAGAGCGTTAGTTAAGAAACTACCGAATTTGAGCGTTGAAGAAGTTTTAGACAAATTCATTTACGACGAGCGGTATTATTTGGAGATGAATTCTTCAAGGTTTGAATTTCTAAGCGATTTCATTGATGACGAAATGTTTGTTAAAGAATCAAAATTATTCATCAAAGAGTGTAAAAAATATTATGACTACAAAAAGAGTCAGGCGCCCATAATTGAGGCACAGAAAGAATTCGACAAGAAAAAACGGAAATTCTTACAGGAAATTAAAATGTCAAAAGAGTTTCCGACAAAAAAACAGATTTCCTATTATAATAGTTTATGTAAGAGATATAGTTCCGAGAAAAAAGATGTGAACGAGCTATCGAAACTGGACTTGAGAGACGAAATCGACAGGATTATAAATGAACATCAAACAAATTGAAAATATATTATTAGTGGGCGGAATCGAGCCGAATGAGGCAAAAATCGAAGCCAAAATGCTGGTTAAGCACTTTGCGGGGCTTTCTGATATCGATTTGATGTTGAAAGACGAATTTGAAATGAACACAAAATTATTGGAGGCTGCACAATTACGCGCGGCAAAAAGGGTTCCAATCCAGCACATAATCGGCACCGCTTATTTTATGGGTGAAGATTTTATTGTGAATGAAACTGTTTTAATCCCGCGCGATGAAACAGAATTATTGGTGCGAAAAACCGTCGAAATCATAGAGAGGAAACGGACTAACCTTCCAAGCCTCCATCCTTCCAACACTCTTGTTCTTGATATCGGTACCGGTTCCGGTTGCATCGCCTGCATGGTTGCAAAGCTTTCGTCTGTACAGGTTATAGGGCTTGATATATCTACCGATGCGCTTAGGGTTGCGTTGGAAAACGCGACTAAATTAAATCTAAATAACAAAGCGATATTCAGAAAATCGGATGTTTTTTCAAACGTAAGAGAAGGCGAAAAATTTGATGTAATTGTCTCAAATCCACCTTATATCCCTCCTTCTGAAAAGGCGGCAATCCAAAAAGAGGTCAGCTTTGACCCGAAATTGGCTTTGTACACAACGGACGAAGAAGGAATTGAATTTTACAAGAAAATTACTGAAGGAGCGCCAAAAGTTTTGAACAACGGCGGATATTTAATATTTGAACTGGGAATTGGGCAAGCTCAAAAAGTCCATGAATTGATGGACTTAAATGGATTTGTCGATATTGAGATTCAAAAAGATTTGGCGGGAATTGAGCGTGTAATTTCTGGGCGATTAGCTGTTGTTGATTAAACAGCGAATAGCTTCTTTTAACGCTTTGTTTTTACTTATTTTATGAGTTTTAGCATATTCTTTTAAGCTGACAATGTCAGCTTTTTCAATGTCGAATGTTTCTTTAACTTTTTCGTTGTATTGCTTCTTTCTGCCGGAATTAGACCGTTTTCCGCCCCAAGAAGCTTTGATGCGTTCGATTTCTCGGTCGCTTTCTTCAATGATTTCTTTGTAAGCCTCAGGGTTTTTGAGCCTTACATTTTCTAAAACTTCATCTAAAGTGTAATACGATTTTTGGGTCATGTTAAAACATCCTTATTTTCAATCATAAATTTTACCTTTATGGTATTTGTAATATGCTCTTGTATTGTCTGCTTTTATTTCAAAAAGCCCATCACCAAGGTTTTTAGAATTTTTAGCCTGTATCGGCAATGTTTTGAATACCCTAATAGCCCTAAGTATTTTGTTACTGTCATTTAGCTCAAGTGCTTCAAGTTGCTCATTAGCTTCTAATGTGAAAAATACATCTAACATACTTACATTATAGCATCTTTCTTGAAAAAAACAAGTCTAAATCAAATTATTTAACTAAACCCAACCCTTTATGTTTTTGGTAAATTTCTTCGATTAAAACATCCAGTTTTTCAAAATCTTCTTTTTTCGGTTTGCCTTTGATAATTACAGGCTCAAGCTTTTCAGCTTTTATGTTTGACAATACTTCTTCAAGTTTACCTGTCAAAACTCCGCCCCAACCGTAAGAACCGATGAAAGAAATGAATTTTGTTTTTGGTCTTAAAATCCCAGCCAAATAAGCCGCCGTAACAGCCGCAGGGTGGGGACCCGCAAGAACCATAGATGAGCCGAAAACAACGGTGCAAGCTTCCACAAGCTCCATTGCCAAGTCACCCAAATCTTCTTCTACAACATTGAATGGCTTGACCGAAATACCTTTGTCGGAAAGTTTTTCGCACATGTAATCAACCATTTCCTTGGTGCTTTCGTACATTGAAACGTAGGGGATTACCACTTCGTTTGCGACATCGTCAGAAGTCCACTTTTCGTAGGCATTCAGAATGAAATCAGGGCTTTTGTAAATCGGACCATGACTTGTCAAAATCATGTCGATGTCCATTTCTCTAATTTTTTGGACATATTTTTTGCAAAAATTTCTGAAAGGCATCATTATTTCCGCATAATAGCGTTTTGCGCCGGCTAAAAGCTCCGGAGTTTCTACTGCAAAAATGGATTCAAACGGTGAATGTGAACCCAAAAAGTCACATGTGAAAAGAATGTTGTCTTCTTTTACATAGGTGAACATTGTGTCAGGCCAGTGAACCCAAGGTGCGTAGATGAATTTTAGGGTTTTGTCGCCCAATGAAATCTCTTCCCCGTCTTCGACAATCTGATATTTTTCGTCAGCGATATGCAACATTTCTTGAGTAATTTCTTTGCATTTCGGATTGGTCAAAATTATCGCGTTTGGAAATTTTTCAATAAGCTTAGGTAAAGTTCCTGAATGGTCTTGCTCGCCGTGGTTTGCGACTATGTAGTCTATGTTGTCCACGCCGGCATTTTCAAGTTTTTTCAAGAACTCGTCAGATTTTGGCGGGTACATCGTATCGACCAAAACAGTTTTTTCGCTCGCTTTAATTAAATATGAATTGTAAGTTGTGCCCATAGGTAGCGGGATTAATTCGTCGAAAAGTCTTCTTTCGCGGTGGTTTAGCCCGCAATAAAATATATTATTTTTAATCTCTTTTAATGGCATAATTTTCTCCTAGTGTCTTTGCATGAATTATTATAGCGTAAAAAAGTGTTAAAAATATTAAATTAATTATTTTTTAAGTTTTAGGGTTGCGATTTTAAATAAACTTTCATAATCAGCCTTCGCACCATTTGAGACTTCTATAGCTTTTTTTAAAAATCTTTTCGATAGCATTAATTGATTGATTGAAATGTCAATTTCTTCGTAGATTGCTTCGATTTCTTTATAAACAAACTCTTGTCGGTCTTTTTCGTTCATCATCATTCTCCTTTCAATCATTAGTATGAACATATTTGTCATTATAATGAACTGAAAATATTATGTCAATAGTGTAGAATTAAATAATGAAGTATTCAAAATTAGTAGAATTCGGACAAAATTTACGAGCTGAAAGGGTAAGAAGAAGTCTTACTCTCGATAAACTTGGAGAATTGGCAAGCTTGAATCCGTCTCATATTGGTAAAATAGAACGTGCCGAAATGAGCCCTACTTTGCCTACCATATTAAGTCTTTTGGAAGCTCTTAAAATAGATTTTGATAAATTAATAGATTATAAATAACGAAAACAATTTTGTCAACGAATAGAAAAAGGTTATACTTACCATATGTATATAAAAAAATTAGTTAAAGTCAGCAGGAGTTATTACGCTCTAATTCCTTCAATTATATTGCAACTTCTTGAAATAAACCCTAAAGAAGATGAAATTGCTATTTCTTTGGACTGTAAAAAGATTGTTATTGAAAAAGTTGAAAAATAAGAATTCAATTATTCTGTTACTTTTTTACTTTGTTTATTTTATGATAGTCATATTAAAGGAATTACATTTTTTATAGGAGCGATGATGAAAAAGTTTAGAATTGGCGTGGACGTAGGCGGAACGAATATTAAAATAGCATTGGTTGATGCACAGGGTACAATAAGTTACTCAAATACTCTTCCGACAAGGGCCGAAATGGGTTACGAATATACCATTGCGAACATGAAACAGGCCATATCCGATTTGATGAAGGAAACAAAAACAAACAAAGATAACATTGAAGGCATCGGGTTTGGATTTCCGGGTCAAATAGATTACAAAAACGGCATCGTAAGACTTGCTCCGAATATTCCGGGTTGGGTTGAGGTTCCGATTGCAGAAATGGTTGAAAAGGAATTTCACATCCCTACAAGAGTGGATAATGATGTTAGATGTGCAACTTTAGGGGAATTAAACTTTGGTGCCGGTAGAGATTGCGACAACCTTGTTTGTATCACAGTAGGAACAGGAATTGGTTCAGGATTGGTTGTAAACGGAAAACTTGTTCGTGGTGCAAGCAATGCGGCAGGAGAGTTAGGTCATATAAAACTTCAAATGGACGGCGGTCCCCTTTGCGGTTGTGGAGATTACGGTTGCCTAGAAGCTTTTGCATCAGGTCCTTCTATTGTTGCGATGGCTGAAGAGTACATCAAAGGCGGAAAATCAACAAAGTACAGAGAGCTGGCAAACCCTGACATAACTCCTTACATAGTGTCTGAGGCTGCAAAACAAGGCGATGTGGTTGCTCAAAGAATTTTCGCAATAGTTGGCGAATATATCGGAATCGGACTTGCAAGTGTCGTAAACCTTCTTAACCCCGAAAAAATCATTATCGGCGGCGGGGTTGCAGATGCGGGCGACATTTTGTTCAAGCCTATTATAGAAACATTGCAAAAAAGGGCGATGAAAGTTTCTGCTTCGGCTGTTGAAATTGTTCCCGCACAACTCGGTAACACAGCAGGTGTTATCGGCGCAAGCATGCTGATAAAAAGCTAAAGGAAATAAATAATACAAAAAGGCGGGATTTTTCGAAGAAAAATCCCGCCTTTTTGGTTAAATTTTATCCCAACATTTTTTTAATAAATTTTAGTCCATCGCCAGGAGTACCCCACTTTACATGTTCAATGACCTTTTTTAAAAATTTAGACTCGTCAATAGATTTCTTCAGTTCTAAAGTATTTACTTGTATTTCATTCACAGGTTTTGATGTTAATAATTTCCTAGGGATGCTTTTATCCGTTTTTTGCGCAATACTAGGGTCAAGCATATTTTGATTATTTGTAGTTAGATAAAACATGTGAATAAAAATAATTGCATAATATTTATAGCTTGTTTACAAATTGTAACATGCAAGAAAAAACTATTTTTGATAAACTTATAAAGTAAGGTTCAATTATTTTACATGACACTTGAAAATGTTACGAATTCATGTTATAATAAATCTGTAAAGGTAAAAAAATGCAACAATTTACTGCCGAATATACTAATGAAGCGATTGAACAATATGAATCATTAGATTTAGAGAGTCAATCAAAAATTCTTGAAGCGATAAAAATATTTGAACAAATCGGAACAAATTACAAGAATTTGAATACACTTGGTGGTGGATTGTTTGAGATTAAGCCAAAAGGTGTAAGGGCATATTT
>Ga0302288_1002468_pt1 | contig 10848 bp, 8 predicted proteins | sample III_Fen_N1_1_FD_194549 | JGI IMG/M metagenome (GOLD analysis project Ga0302288, IMG submission 194549) | Peat permafrost microbial communities from Stordalen Mire near Abisko, Sweden - III_Fen_N1_1 | ecosystem: Environmental > Terrestrial > Soil > Wetlands > Permafrost | place: Sweden: Abisko...
ATTAGGTTTTTAATTCCCGAGTTTTTTCCTGAATTTTCACTTTTTAAGTTTAATTCCTGAGTTTTTACTTTTTAAATTTAATTCCTGAGTTTTTACTTTTTAAATTTAATTCCTGAGTTTTTACTTCTTTAGAATCTGATTAACCCATGCTGTATATTCTGCCATAAAAGATTCTAAAAATTCTCTTGTCTTCTGATTTTCCAAAATTCCATTCTCATCAAACAGGGAAGATGCAAAACCCACATAAGCTTCCGGTTGTGCCATTGTTGGAACATTTAAAAAAGCAAGTACCTGGCGAAGATGGTGATTGGCCCCAAAAGCCCCCATAGCTCCTGGTGAAACACTTACTACGGCTCCCGGTTTACCACTCCATACATTTTTTCCATAGGGTCTTGAACCCACATCAAGTGCATTCTTTAGCAACGCAGGTATCGACCTGTTATATTCCGGAGTAATGAACAACACCCCATCATATTTTGCAACTTGTTTTCTAAACCGTGTCCAGGACGCTGCCGGATTTCCTTCATCGTCAAAGTCTTGATTAAACATCTCCAGATCATATAAGTCCACTTCTTCCAGTTCCAGCTCTTCTGGTGCAAGTTCTATCAAGGCTGTAGCGATTTTTTTTGAAAATGACTCTTTACGCAGGCTTCCAATAAAAACACCAATTTTTTTATTCTCCATTTTCATACTACCTCCCATAATATACTTTTCGGCTTATTTCTACAATTTTCTTATGCCTGCAATATATTCTGTGAATTGTTTATAAAATAAGATAATTATATTATAATAGTTACTACAATATAAGACAAGTATTTATTATTTACATTCTTGCATATCCAAAACCATTAACAATTGCGTCAATGAGTTTAGCCTCTTTACACATACGACATTTTTCATGTGAATAAGTCTGATAGTCCGGAATATCAGATATGGTGAATAATGAATGAATAGGATAATCATATACTTTGTTTGCTGCACTGAAAATTGCCGAAATTCCAGCTATATGACCAGAATAATAGTGTATGGCATCTATGGCACCAGATACTGTTTTCCCTGTAGTTGCTGATGTGAGAAGAAGCAAAACATGTTTATTTTTTATCATAGGAAGCATGTTTTCCCTAAAAATCAGTTGTCCTCCGGTTATAAATTCCGGTGTAGTGATATAAATACTTTTGTGTGCATTCATTGAAACAATACCTGCTTCTGTAAGATAATTTGCAAGATATGCTCCTATGACTTCGCAACCATCCAGACATAGGATTGTATCAACAATGGTGGAGGAGTAATATTGCCCCGACAAAGCTTTTGCAATAGCTCCTGCTTCTGTTTGTCTGGCTTTCATTAGTGACATGTCAATATAATAATTAATATGGGAATTTGCAGTTACGAAATGTCCTGGTATTACTCTCAGCACAATATTATCATGTTTTTTGGATACTATCTTTACACTACTTTCCATTAATCCTCCACTCTGCCAAAACCCGGATAATTTGAGCATCGGTACATTCCATCATCATCCGCCTTCAGCTTTGAATTTGTTACTAACATAACTTTCAATTCAGCTGTTTCTTGTTTCTTGTTTCTTGTTTCTTGTTTCTTGTTTCTTGTTTCTTGTTTCTTGTTTCTTGTTTCTTGTTTCTTGTTTCTTGTTTCTTGTTTCTTGTTTCTTTTGTATTTTCTCTGGTTATTGTTATATTTTCCGCAAGTTGTCGCTCAATTTTATATTTAAATTATAATGGTTTATACAATATTAGACAAGGTTTACTTCATGTTTTTTCGCATTTGAAATAAACACTGATAGAGTTTCAACATTAGCTTATATTCTTATCAGTCAGAATATTATGATCAGTCAGAAATTATAACTTGTCTAATTTTAGTCTCCCTTATATAATAGTAATTGTAAAAAACAACATTAATAAAGGAGGAATTTTATGTTAAAAGAATTTAAAACCTTTGCCTTAAAAGGAAATGTACTGGATCTGGCAGTTGGTGTTATTATTGGTGGTGCTTTCGGAAAAATTGTTACTTCACTGGTAAATGATATTATTATGCCAATCATTAGCATTTTGTTAAATGGTATCAGTTTTACCGATTTAAAATATGTTATAACCCCGGCCCAGGGCGATATTGCAGAGTGCGCCATTAATTATGGTTCTTTTATTCAGAATATTGTGGATTTTATTATAATTGCCTTCTCCATATTCCTATTTGTAAAATTAATCACATCTTTTAAGAAAAAAGAAGCTGCTGCTGTTCCAGCTGGTCCCAGCAACGAAGAAATCTTGTTAACTGAAATTCGTGATTTGCTAAAAAAGTAAAACAAAGTAAAAAATTTGATAGAATAAAATACAGACAAAATAAAAACGCAGATGTATTTGTTTACAGCGCGACGAACCTTCGGTTCTAAATGCGCTTACAACAAATCATACTGCGTTTTTTATATCGTTTTTATAGATTTTAAGGCATGTCTTTTAGGGATATCTTTTTAAATAGTTCCGTTTTCATCATGTTCATCGTGATCATTGTCCTTGGCTGCCATATTTTCTCTTAATATACTTTCAATATTTTCTGCCGGCAGGGGTTTATAAAAATAATATCCCTGTATTTCATCACATTGATTTTCCTGTAAAAATTCCAACTGTTCCTTGTTTTCTACCCCTTCTGCAATGACAGTCAGACCAAACGTCCTTCCCATTTGAAGAATAACCTTTATAATTCCTTCATCTTTACTTCCGGTCGTAATCCCATGCACAAATTTCATATCAATTTTAATTTTATCAATAGGCATGGTTTTTAGGCGGCTTAAGGAGGAATATTCTGTTCCAAAATCATCTATTGATATACTAACGCCAAGTTTTTTAAGACGGTTCATGGTTTCAGTTATATATTCCGGATCATAACATGCTATGCTTTCTGTTATCTCAAGTTCAAGATAAGAAGGATCCACCTGCGTAATTTCCAGAATATTTTTTACTGTTTTCACTAGTTTAGGATTTAAAAATTGTCCAAGGGAAAGATTCACAGCCATTGTAATTGGTTTAAGCCCTTGCTCCTGCCATTTTTTATTCTGGGTGCAGGCTTCCATCAGAACCCACTGTCCTATGTTATTTATCAAACCTGTTTTTTCTGCCAGAGGTATAAATACTCCTGGAGAAATTAATCCTTTCTGAGGATGATTCCATCTGATTAATGCTTCCGTTCCAATGATTTCTCCAGTTATGGCATCCACCTGAGGCTGATAATAAAGGACAAATTCTTCTCGTTCCAATGCTCTGTATAGATTATTGGTCAGCTCCATATTCATCCATGCATCTTTTTTCATACCTTCTGAGCATAAAGTACATTTGTTTTTCCCGTTTTCTTTGGAGAAGAACATTGCAAGATCAGCATTTTTAATCATTTCGTCCGTTGATTCCCCGTCAAAAGGGTACACTGAAATTCCAACACTTGCCGTTAGAAAATATTCCTGTTCCTGATATACCATGGGTTTTTTGATATTGTCTATTATCTTTTCTGCAACTTTTAAGATATCTTCTACTGTTGCTATCTGTGGAACCATAATCAGAAATTCATCTCCACCAAAGTGGGCAACCGTATCATACTGTCTCACACTTTTGCAAAGCCTTTTTCCGATTTGTACCAGAATGGCATCTCCACCCTTATGTCCAATAGTATCATTTATTACTTTAAAAGAATCCAGATCAACAAAGAGTACTCCCACGAGTTTCTGGGTTCGTTTCGCCAGATTCAGAGCCTGTTCCATACGGTTGGTCAGCAAAGTACGGTTGGGTAATCCTGTTAAAGTATCATAATAAGCTCTGTATTGAATCTCTTTTTCTGTTATTATTTTAATCCAGATATCAGAAATCAGGTGTGCCAAAACCTTAAGGGTTTCAATCTGTTCTTTTCTAATACGTAACGGTTTTTTTACGGTCTCAAGTGCAAGTATTCCGATTGAGGTATCTTTGTTTCGCAAAGGAAAAACCATCAGCGATGTTATATTCTTTTGCTTTAACCATATTTTTTCATCACTGCCTTCTGGATAATTATCAGCATCAATACGATTCATTCCTTCCATGAGAATTAATTTGGAATATTGTAAAAAATGTGGAAGATCCTCATTTTTTAAATGTTTCAACTGTTCTCTCTTAGGTTCTACTTTCAGATTACACCACTCATAAGTGGTATTAATCCCATCCCCCTCGGCGTCAAGTAAGAGTACATAAATACGATCAGTTTTGAAATGTTGTCCACACATATTCACAGCTTCTTTAAGTTTACTTCCAATATTTTTATCATTGGCTGTTATAAAAAGTGTTGAAATCTGTGACAATATTTTCTGAAGCTGTACCTGCTCTTCATTTTCTTCCAACCTCATAACATAAATATGGTTTATATAAAATGCAAGTGCAAAAACAAGTGCCATTACAATAATTCTTACCAAATGATCAATATTACCAAAAGTAACAGTAGAAACCGGTATTTCGTACCAGACTAACAGTAGCGAAATTAAAGTTGAAATCCCTGTAAATATAAGCATTCTCCGCTGATTAAAAGCTACTGCCACCAGAATAAAGATAACAGGAATAATCCATGCATAAATTGGTGCTCGTTGCAGATATTTAAATATTATAATGGGGATGGTAATTGTCATGATAAAATCCGACACATTATCAGCATCTTTTATTCTCATATGCTGGACTATCATTAATGTCATTCCAAGGAAAACCAACATAAGAGAAAACAATAGTGCTGATCCAAATTCTTCTTTCCCGCAGAAGTAACGTACCATAAAACTGAAAAAAGCTGCGAATATGTAAACTCTTGCCAAAAGATAATAAAGTTGCAGTTTCGTAGCTTCGCTTAAAATATGACCTCTCTTCGCTATTCGATTACCAAAATCAGGCGATATCAGTCCATAATTTTTTAAACAGGAATATAAAACCGTTATCGGAATCATTATAATGACAGGTGCCATCTGGAACGCTGTTATTCCTATTTTGGGTTTCAAAAAAAATTCAATTGCCGAGGCAGTAATTAGAGAACAGGCATATGCTGTTCCAACCATAATTGCCTGAATTTTTTTTGACCCGTTTTGTGAAGAAAAAGCCCAGCTAACCAGAATAATGAGACTTAATATAGAAAACGACAGATAATAGAAGTCAAATGCCCAATCAATCCCAATATAAGGAACTACGTTTTCCCATCCGGATTTAGTCATTTTCATTACATATCTTCCATTTGCCACAGGGCTGTAAATTGTATATACAAAAGTAAAAAACAAAGCAGGCAAATAGATTGCTACATATATCCATGCTTTTTTCAAAAGTTGCTGTTTTTCTGTTATTATAAGCGATAAATGAAGGGTAAGGCTAAAAAACGAACACCACCCAAGAGATGCCATCCTCCGCCAGAACTGACTAGTTTCATAATCAGGTGCTGAATTGGATATAGAAAAAGAAAAACTCCAGACAGACAAGCACAGACAACACAGACCAAAAACATGATTTGTTTTAGACCTAAAATTAATAACATGAATATGCGCACCAAAATAATAATAAATTACACTTACCATAAAAAAAATAATTGAAAAAATAATCGGCAATGACATAATTTTTACCCATCTCGTTTCTGCAATATTTTAAGTGGATGTTTACGTTTTGGATTCTTAACTAGTTTTTCATAAAGCTTATTTTCTATAAAACCAGTTCACATAAAACTTGTACACACTCAAATTCTATCACAATTTTTTAAATTTATATACTATTAATTCAATATATTATTCTAAATTTTCGCTTTTTTTAGTAAATTAGATGTATTTTTTCAATTCTAATGGTACAAATCCGTCAAAATGTCAAATTGCAGCCATCCTATAAAAAAATGTGGGATACAGATTGCTCTGCCCCACATTTTGTAAATATATTATATATTTTAATTTTTAAGCTTTTGTATCCGTGATTTCTTCCAGTGATTTACCCATAGTTTCTTTTCCGAATATTCCAACCACAAATGCCACCACTGTAAATACTCCAGCCAACATAGCAAATACGTATCCATATCCTGTTGCTTCCCCAAACAAATTATACACCACAGGCACTACTAACGGAGCTAAAAATGCTCCAAGACGTCCAAAAGCGGATGCCCAGCCAGAACCTGTTGCTCTTGCTGATGTAGGATATACTTCCGGTGTATATGCATACACACAGCCCCATGCTCCAAGGCTGAAAAAGTATAACATACAGCCAAATACAAGGACAGTAGCTGTACTTCCTGCATGACCAAATAACCATGCTGAAATAGCTGTTCCAATGAAATAAGCGAAGAGAACTTTCTTTCTTCCAACTTTTTCCACCAGGTAAGCTGCACTGAAATATCCCGGTAACTGTGCAAGACACATAATGAATGTAAATTCAAAACTCTTAATCATCAGATATCCTTTTGCAACTAGTAATGAAGGTGTCCATAAAACAAAACCATAATAACCAAAGTTTATACCAAACCATATAATCCATAAAACCAGAGTACTGCGGATATATTTTTTTGACCACAATTCAACAAATGTTATACGCTGGGTTTTTGTAACGGTATTGCCATTGTCACGGTTTACAGCAACATTTGTATCTTTTGCTATACCCGCCTCCAACTCCATTTTGCTTACTAACTTATCCGCTTCCTCCACTTTACCTTTATTAGCAAGATAACGAGGAGATTCCGGTATTTTCATTCTTAAAACAGCTGCAAATAATGCTGGGATACCTCCAACTATAAATGCTATTCTCCATCCATAGGCTGGAATAAGAAGATATGCTACAAGAGAGGCCACGATCCATCCCCACGCCCAGAAACTTTCCAGGAAAATTACATTACGGCCTCTGATTTTCTTAGGTGATAATTCACTGATTAAAGTTGACGCTGCTGGTAATTCGCCACCAAGACCAAATCCGGTACAAAATCTTAAAATCAAAAGTACTGGATAACTTCCTGCAAATCCAGACAATAAACTTGCAACACCATAAATTATAAGGGTAAGTGTTATTACAGTTCTTCTGCCCAGTTTATCTGCTACCATGCCTGATAATGCAGCACCAAGTGCCATTCCAAGCATTCCAATACTTCCTATAAATCCCAGTTGTCCGGTTGTAAGACTCCAGTCTTTTCCAATTGCTGCCATGACACCAGAAACCATGCCCTGATCCATGGCATCAAACATCCAGCCAATTCCTGTAAGAAGGAGTATGTTTCTTAATGTTTTAGTAAAAGGTAATCGATCGATACGTGTAGATATATTGTCCATTTTTTCTCCTCATCGCACGTTTTAACGTGTTAATAAAAAGAATTATAATGGAAAATCCACTGTCTGTCAACTCATATGACAAGACAGTGGATGATTTGTTTTGATGATTTGTTTTGATGATTCATTTTTACTATTTAATATCAGTCGTAGATAATCTTTGGAGCCTTCCTGATTGAAATCTTCCAATTAGAACCAGTGTAAATATTATAAGCCTTGGAAAATGAACCCTGATTAATTGCTACTGCAAGATTATCAAGGGAATTTACATAGACAAGTGGTTCGCCTACATAGACATCAGCAAACGATTTGGCATATCGCATAATATTTCGATAAACTTCACGGGTATCGTTCTGAATTGTAATTTCAATTCTGCCACCATACTCTATTCCCAACTCTTTGAATAAATTTTTGTTTATATTTGTCCACAAGCTACCAAACCGGACATCTAAAACATCAATAGTTCCAGACACAATATCGCCATCCCGTTTTGCCTCAACGGTATAAAGTTCAACAATTTCATCTACCTTCACCTCAGGTCCAACTTCTTCAAAACTAATAATTCCAGCTGCTAATCTTGCTCCCGTATAAGCGTAGATGTCTCTTCCGTGAAATGTATAGGAATCTCCAGAGTTAGGCAGACGATTTTTTTCCTCGTCGATCTGTCTGGCTTCTATTATCTTGTGTAAACGTTTTATATGGGTAAGTGTTCCGTTATCCGGAGTAATTACATATTGCCCATCCACTGTTTTTGCTACGATACTTCTTCTGGTAGATCCCACCCCTGGGTCTACTACCGAAACAAACACGGTACTTTCTGGCCAATAACTCACTGTTTGAATTAAACGATAAGAAGCTTCCCATATATTATATTGTGGTATCTCATGTGTCAGATCAAAAATATGAAGATCCGGACTTACTGAAAATGCAACACCATACATTGCGCTGACTGCTCCATCTGCGATACCAAAATCTGATTGAAATATTAAAGTATTATTCATAATAATCTCCATTCTGCTTTCTGCTATTTTACTAATTCTACAATCCAGTCACATCCAAAATCAACTTGATAGGTATCCTTGAAATTACCCATACTGGTTGCTACCCCAATCTTCATAAGTTCATTGGTATATACTACTGCCTCTCCCGGTTTTACATAACCAAAAGATTTGGCAAAAGGTAATTTTTCCTGATATACAACTTTATCTGCATGCTTTATTGTGACAGAAATGATATCTCCATATTCAAAATTATTATGCAATAGTTCTTCAACTGGGATATTACTCCAAAGATTACCAAAGTTGGGATCACATATTTCAAAAATTCCTTCTGCTTTACCTTTACTAATTGTTGGAATGAGTATCTCATGAACAACAATTTTCTCAACCGGATATGTTGGTCCTACTTCTTCATAGGAAATAATTCCACTTGCAAACTTTGCTGCACAGTAACCAAATAAATCCCTTCCATGAAAAATGCTAGTTCCCTCTGTTGCTTTTAACCGATTAACTGTTTCATCAATCTCCCTGACTTCTTCAATGCCAACATATTTTTTTATATGAGTCAGTGCACCGTTATCTGGTGTTACAATATAATATCCATCCTTTGTTTTAGCAACGCAGGCTCTTCTTGATGTTCCTACACCAGGATCCACAACTGATACAAAAATTGTCCCCTTAGGCCAAAATCTCATAGATTGATATAAACGATAAGAGGCACTCCAGGTATCAAAATGTGGAATTTCATGGGTACCATCCATAATTTCCAGGCTACGGTCTACTGATTTCACCACCCCGTACATGGAACAAATTGCCCCTTCTTTATATGTAAAATCTGTCTGAAACACTAAAATGGGCTTTTCCATCTTCTACCATCCCTTCTACAAATTCGCTAATCGAATCATTGTCTGTAAATATATTTCAAATAATGGGGCAATTTTTTTAATATCTAATTTTTCATTTGCCTGATGTGCCAGACTCACTTCATCCTTTAATCCCGGTCCAAAAGCAACACAATTACGAATCGCCTTACTATAGGTAACTCCCCCACTAATAAATGGTTCATTGAACGTATCTTTTGTTATCTCACGGTAGGTATTTAAAAGTAACTTAACATACTGGGAATCAGAATCTGACATAGTTGGCTTATCATCATATTTTAAGGACACTTCAAGTGGATACAAAGCTTTTTGAATTTTATCAGTCAAATGGCTAGAAGCAATACCATAAGGATAGCGGCAATCAATCTGAGCCATTAATTTTCCATCTGTTATTTTTAAGATTCCCAGATTCAGAGTCAGCCTTCCTGCATTTTCTATATCATAATCGATTCCGGCACCTTTTCCATAGGAATCACAAAAACATTGATGTAAAAGTGTTGCAAGAGGATCTTTACTAACTGACTGTATCAGTTCTAACAGCTTTACAGTTGCATTCAAACCGTCCTCTGGTCTGGATGCATGAGAAGCTTTACCAACTATAGTTATCTTAAGCTTATCCTGGTCAAGTATAACTTCTCCCTGATAATCCCCAGATTCTATTTTTTCCTTATACACATGATAATTTTTAATATCATGGATAAAAGCATATGCTATCGGACTTACAACATTGCATTGCACACCGCCATCAAGCTCCTCTATACAAGTTTCTGCATCACCATTAACGCACCACATGATGGCACCCATTTCACCTAAGGAAAACGGAAATCTCCCATCAGGAGTAAAGGCAAAAGACGGTTCACCTGCTTTTTGTATATAATATCTCATATCCTCCATTGTTCTTTCTTCATCACAGCCGAAAACAACACGGAGTTCATTCTTACAGGAAACCTGATTTTCTTTCATAAATTTTAATGCATAATAGGTCAGAATCAAAGCACCTTTCATATCCTGTGTGCCTCTTCCGTAGATATATTCTTTTGTGATACTTCCACTAAATGGATCTTCACTCCAGCCTTCACCAGGTTCTACAACATCCATATGAGATACCACATCAATTCGATTTTCGGTTATAAAACCCTTGATTCGAATAGCCAGAGCATGTCCATCAAATTCCAAAACCTCAAAACCATCTTCCAGCGCTTTCTTCTTTAACCATTCATAGCCCTCATATACTTTTTTTCCATAAGGCATTTTATCTGTTATGGATGCCGCATCATATAATGTTGGAATTTGAACTAACTGAGAAATACTCTTAATAATATCATCATAATAATTCGGATAATCTTTTATCATGAGAATGGATACCACATTTTTGATGGTTGCGGCATTATATTTTTCGTAATAATCCAGTAGATACAAAAGATTAACAGCAGACTATAAATTACTTTAAAAACTTTATCCGCTTTCTGTTCTTCTCTCTCACTGTAATAAGTTCTGGTTTTGCCTTTACCATATCCACGTAAGTCCATTGCATTGGATATATTCCCAACTCTGTCAAAAGAGGTAATAATAAGAGGGACCAGGATTAACACATATTGTTTTACACGCTTAATAATAGAGGCTTTCTTGGGGTCAAGTTCAACGCCTCTCACCTGCATGGAAACCTTAATATTTT
>Ga0302288_1002471_pt1 | contig 10835 bp, 6 predicted proteins | sample III_Fen_N1_1_FD_194549 | JGI IMG/M metagenome (GOLD analysis project Ga0302288, IMG submission 194549) | Peat permafrost microbial communities from Stordalen Mire near Abisko, Sweden - III_Fen_N1_1 | ecosystem: Environmental > Terrestrial > Soil > Wetlands > Permafrost | place: Sweden: Abisko...
TTTATACCTGAACATTATTATACTTTTGTTCCATTAAACATATTATTCAATAAATAATCTAATACATGAAAAAACAATGAAAGAAGCAAAGCAACAAAAAAAGCTATTTTTCAATCGTTTGGTGATCTCATTTCTGGTAGCTGTTTTTAGCTTTGGTGCGCTAAGTGCTCAGGTTAAATCAATTTCAGGAGTTGTAAAAGACCCGTCAGGCGAAACAATTATCGGGGCATCCGTAATTGTAAAAGGTACCACCGCGGCAGTTATTACTGATGTGAATGGTTCCTATAAAATTAACGTTCCGGATAATGGAAAAGTTTTGGTTGTAACATACATTGGTATGGAAAAACAGGAAATTCCAATTAAAAGCAATGTAATTAATGTAACGCTGCAAAACAATGACAAGTCGCTCGACGAAGTAGTTGTTATTGGATACGGCACCCAGAAGAGAAAAGACTTAACAGGTTCAGTTTCGTCAGTGGGTGAAAAAGAATTGAGGGATATACCGGTAAACAGCGCTGCTGAAGCCATCACCGGGAAAATGCCGGGTGTACAGGTTACTACTACCGAAGGTTCACCGGATGCTGAAATTAAAATTCGTGTACGTGGAGGTGGGTCCATCACACAGAGTAATACACCGCTTTATATCGTAGATGGTTTTACAAAAGATGATATCAAAGATATTGCCCCATCCGAAATTCAAACCATAGACGTGTTGAAAGATGCTTCTTCTACCGCTATTTATGGTTCGCGTGGTGCAAACGGGGTAATTATTATTACTACCAAATCGGCACAGGCCGGAAAACTTACTATTTCGTACAATGGTTTTGTAGGGGTTAAGGAAGTTCCCCGTTTGTTGGATGTGCTGACTCCTACGCAATTTGCACAAAAGCAATACGAAAGATCTGTTTGGGATAATAAAGTGGCCACTGAATATGAAAATTATTTCGGAAGTTACGGTGACATTGATTTGTATAAATCGGTAAACAGCACCAACTGGCAAAATAAGACATTCGGCAATACAGGCATTACACAAAACCATACCCTTTCATTGGGTGGCGGTGGTAAAATGGTTAAATACAATGCCAGCTACAACCATATTTATGATAAAGCAATCATGTATATGTCGAACTATACACGTGATAATATCAGTCTGAAATTGAATATCACACCGGTTAACTGGCTTACGGTTGATTTGGCAGCCCGTTATGCAGGAACTACTGTAAACGGTCCGGGAGCAAATGACCAGACAGGTACTGAAAAATCAACATCCGACTCACGTGTTAAGAACGCTGTGATTTATACACCGATTCCGTTGAAGAATTTAACGACAGACAATGATGATGCTGAAGCAGCAGCAAGTCTCTATTCTCCTCTGGTAGCAACGAAGGATAACAACCGGTATCAGAAAAGTGATAATTTTAATGCGAATGGTGGAGTGACTATCAATTTATCCAAGTTCTGGAATTTCCGTTCCACCTTTGGATATACTGATGTAACAAAAGATGACAAGCGATATTTCGGATTAACATCTTATTATGTTGTCCAGGGAGGTGCCCTTAAAAGGGATAATGCAGCCGCACCGGCAACATTAATAACCAATACCAATACCTCAACCCTGCAAAACACAAACCTGCTTACCTTTAAGAAAGATAACATTTTCCAGGGTCATAATATTAACTTCATCCTGGGACAGGAAAGTTATATTAATTCTCAGGATTATATTACCAAGGATGTGGAAGCTTTTCCGAGAGCTTATATGTCGGCTGATGCATGGAGTCATCAGGCAGATGGTACCAGTGTTGCCAATAAACATACTTTTATGCCTGATTACAGGAAGTTCTCCTATTTCTCGCGGATAAATTACGAAATTAAAGACCGCTATTTAATAGCAGCTTCTGTACGTGCTGATGGTTCGAGTAAATTTCAGAAAAACCCATGGGGTATATTTCCTTCTGTTTCGGCAGGATGGAGAATTTCTGAAGAATCATTCCTGAAAGGTTCTGAAGGTTGGTTATCCAATTTAAAACTACGTGCAGGTTACGGGGAAGCCGGAAATGATAACATTCCAATCTCCATGTTTACCCGTAATTATCAATCTTCCTATTCCAGTTATATCCCGACTGACATGAACTCAACCATTTTTTCAGCAGGAACTACCCTTGCGAATCCGGATTTGAAATGGGAAACCACGGTAACCCGGAACGGAGGACTTGATTTTGGTTTCTTTAAAAACAGGATCAATGGATCTATCGAGGCTTATTCGAATACAACCTATGATGCCTTGTTATTACTGGCTATAAGCGGACCTTATGCGAATATATGGAAAAATGCAGCTTCAACCTCCAATACCGGAGTTGAGTTAAACCTGAATCTGGCAATTGTTCAGTCGAAAGACTTTAACCTGAACTTTGCATTCAATATCAGTGCAAACCAAAATAAAGTGCTTAAGTTAGGAGATAACCTGACTTCCCAGACTTTTAACGAAGCCTGGACAAGTGTATCTTCGGCATCAAACAGTTATACGGTTTCTGTAGGACAACCCGTAGGTTTAATGTATGGTTATGTAAGCGATGGGATGTATAACGCAGATGATTTTATGTGGAATGGAAATAAATTCGTAGCAAATACAACTAAATACACAAACTACGATGCAACAACTAAAGTTTATTCGGATGCTGCCGGAAATAAACTGGTTGATAACAGTGCACTTGCCGGAGTTAACAGCTGGGGGCCGGGTGCCATGAAGTTAAAGGATTTGAATAATGATGGTAAAATTACGGAAGCAGACCGTACTCTTATTGGGAATGCAAATCCGAAACACTTTGGTGCTTTCTCTATTAATTCCAATTATAAAGGATTTGATATTGCTGCCAATTTCAATTGGGTATACGGGAATAACATATACAATGCCAATAAAATTGAGTTGACTTCGGAGTACAATTACCAATTCAGGAATATGCTTGCAATTACAGCAAATTCGTATACTACGATTGATGCGGCAACAGGAGTGCGGGTAACCGATGCAGCAACCCTGAATACCATGAATGCTAATGCAACTATGTGGTCACCTCCGACAGGACAATACGCCATCACTTCATGGGCCATTGAAGATGGATCGTTCCTGAGATTAAATAACCTGACAGTGGGATATACGTTGCCAAAACAACTGACAACAAAGTTTTATATCCAAAAACTCAGGGTGTATGCCACAGGATATAATCTGTTCATATTGACAAAATATACCGGTTATGATCCTGAAGTAGATACGCGACGCAGCACACCGGCAACACCGGGAGTTGATTATTCAGCGTATCCAAAAAGCAGGTCTTTCAATGTTGGAGTTAACATAACCTTCTAAAATCATACTATAATGAAAAAAATGAATATATTTAAAGTAGTTCTTGGGGTCGTCCTGTTCTCTTTATGCTCCTGTAATGATTTACTGGTAGTATCGAGTAAATCATTGCTCAGCGATGACCAGGTATTCACAAATCCCGATTCGACCAATGAAGCCATTTCAGCCATTTATGATATTTTTGGCCAAAACAATTCATACCGAAACCGCCTCTGGATACAGATGGCCGAAAATACCGACATTGAATACAGAGCAGGCTGGTCTTCGGGCGCACAGTTAAGTTCAATCAAATCGGATGATTATTTTGCACTGTATAATTCTTCTCCAACAGTGCCTGATGGATACAACAATGCGGGTGCCGATAACCCCTGGAACAGGATTTATCAGGGAGTTGAACGCTCAAATCTGGCCATAGCCGGTATCCGTAAATTCGGTAAACCAGCTGCAGGAAATGACATGGGACATTACCTGGGTGAAGCGTTAACCATGAGAGCCTTTTTCTACTACGACCTGATTAAATGGTGGGGAGATGTACCGGCCTGGTTTGAACCGATGAGCCAATCGACTGTTTATCTGGCAAAATCAAACCGTGATTCTATTTACAATCATATCATTGGCGATTTACAGGAAGCTACCACCTTGTTATACGGACCCAATACTGCCGTAACAAATACGACACACCGTTTGAGTAAAGATGCTGCCAGGGGTTTACTTGCCCGTGTTTGCCTGTCGGCAGCAGGATATTCCATGCGTCCACTGGGAGCCGGGGATGCAGAAATAAAAATCACTGCTTCCGATGCACGGCGTACAGAACTTTATAGTATTGCCCGTCAGGCTTGCAAGGATATTATTGCTGATGGGATTTACAAACTTGACCCAAGTTTTAAGAATATATTCTTTGAACAATGTCAGGATATTGCTACACACGGACGGGAAACTATCTGGCAGTTGCCTTACAAAATGGGGACACGTGGACGTATGGTCTATAATTTAGGATTACCCCGTGATGCTGATGGAAAGAATAATACAGTAACAATTGGCGGACAGTTTAAAGTGATGCCAAGTTTTTATTATGATTATAATGTAAACGATACCCGTCGTGACATAACTGTTGTACCTTATAAGGTACAGAAAAATGCTACATTGGGAGTCATGGAACAAAATGTTTCTTCCGGTATAACAGGTTTCAATATTGCAAAATGGAGAGCTGAATGGGTTAAAACACCAATCTCAGGGACAGATGATGGCGTATCGCCAATCGTATTACGGTATGCTGATGTGTTGCTAATGTTTGCTGAAGCCGATTTGTTCTTAAACGGAACTGAGGGAGCACAATACTTTAATATGGTACGTCGCAGGGCATTCAATCTGCCGGTCAATGCCACTTCACCAATTGATTTACCGCTTACACTGGACAATATCAAACTTGAAAGGGCGTATGAATTCTGTGGTGAAAATATCCGTAAATATGACCTGGAACGATGGGGTCAGCTCAAAGCAGGTATCGACCAGGCAGAAAATAACCTTAAGGCGTTACGTGATGCAACCGGCAACTATGCAACTGTACCTGCTACCATTTATTACAAATGGAATGTTGATAATACAATAACTCCAGGTGAGCGAGTACTGGTAGTTTATGGTTTGCAACGAGGAGAAAACGATGATAAAACAGTTACTGATGCATCCGGTGGATGGACTAAGAAAAGCTGGACGCAGGCAACAACCGGCACAGCTCCAAATGTTGAAATGTATTTGAGCGATGGCTTTATCAGCCACATGTACTTCAATAATCCGGATAAACGTCAGCTATTGCCTATTATGAGCCAGATTATTACGACCAGTAATGGCATGTTGACAAATGATTATGGCTATTAATCTATAAAGTTGAACTCATAAAATACATACAAGAATGAAAAAAATAAAAAATATATCGATCATGGCATTCTTCGCTATCGTCTTTGCATTCGGAGCATTTACCTCCTGCAAGGATAATATCGACCTGCTGAGCCTTCCACATTTATTCAGGCCTGTTAATTTCAGTGCCTCTGTAAATAAAACAATTGCGACGATCACCTGGGCGGCTGTTGACAGTGCAACGTCTTACAGACTACAGGTGAGCACCGATAGTTTGTTTGGCACCAGATTAATTGACACAACCACCACTAAACTTTCATATGTTAAGGAATTAGCCGGTGAAACAAAATTTTTCGCACGTATCCGGTCAAATGCCATGGATACTACCAAAAATTCCAAGTATAACAATAAGTTTTCGGATGGCACGTATTCATTTAAGACTCCAAAGGAAAATTTATTTTTAGGGTATGGGACCAGTACTAACACCGGTGCGCTATCCAGCGCTTATATGACCGATGTCAATACACTGGATGTGAAATGGACACCGGGATCGAATGTAACTCATCTGATACTTAAATCGGCCGATGGCAGTAAAAAGGATTCTGTTCTGGTTTCGGGTGCAGAATCAGTAGCAGGGGAGAAAATAGTTGCCGGCCTGGTCAATTCGACATGGTCTGTGAAAATCTACAACAAAACTATTCTTCGGGGTACTACATCCGGGGTTGTTGAAGGAGATATTATACTGCCTGCCGGAGGTGATCTGGTTGGGGCGTTAAACAATGCAACAGCAGGTCAGGTTATTGTTCTGGCTAAGGGAGCAATTTTCTCTATGGGAACAGCAACTTACCGTTTTGGTAAAGATGTGAAAGTAAGAGGACTGTCTGCTTCTAACCGTCCTGTATTATGTATGACGTCAGGTGCTACTACCACTTCGAGTGCATTAGGATTTGTAGATGGTTCAGTTATGAATTATGTGAAATTTGAGAATATCGACTTTACAGGATACTGCGATAATGTATCTACAAATACTAAAATAGGATATTTATTTAATAACAGTGTCTTGACAACCGTAAAATCATTGTCGTTTACAAACTGTAACCTGCACAATTACGGGAACACCCCTATGCGTCTTCAGGGTGGTAAGAACCAGGTTATTGATTCACTTAGTTTTAATGGGTGTGTAATTAATGATATAGGATTTGCAAGTACATATGCCGTTGTGAATAGCAATAGCGCCGATCTATTCAATAATGTCAATTTTTCATATTGCACGGTTTATAATTTTAAAGGGTCATTGATTCTCAGGACAGGTCAAACGATGAGTTCAATAAATGTTTCGAATTGTACTATAAACCAGGGTATGCAGGATCCGGGGTCAGCACGGTATTTAATGGATTTGAATACAGCTGTTTTCAAAGCAAATAGTGGTGTTACTATCAAGAATTGTATATTCGGATCTTCCGGAGGAGCTTTGGGTGCAAATGGATTGAGATATACAACCGGTACAGTTATTACGAATACAGGCAGTTATTATACTTCTGATTACGTGGATGACCCAATCCCTCTTCCGGTTGGTGTAGCAAGTAGTTCTATCAAGACACCGATGACATTCTATTCAGGAGCTTCCACTTCATTGTGGAATAGCCCTGTGAACGGTATTTTCACGCTGAAAGATGCCTCTTTCAAAGGCAAAGGTGTAGCCGGAGACTTAAGGTGGTATTAATAGACTTAAGGTGGTATTAATAATAAAACATATCAGCGACAGCTGTCATACAAGGTTGCTGTCGCTGATATATTAAAAATTGAATTCGTACAGACATAGTGTTGTCAACCCTTTATTATTTCAACCCTTTGTTATTTTCAACCCATTCAAAATTCAACATATAGAAATGTATTTACTAAACAAAACGGCAAAACTAACAGGTATTTTAGTGTTGCTTTTCAGTTGTTCAACTGCCCGGGCAGCGAATAACTATGATTACCTTTACACCAATCTGCCTTTTTCAATGCCCAAAGTTGAAGTACCTGTTTTTAAAAACAATGTGGTTACTGTAACTGATTTTGGAGGATTAGGTGACGGGTATACACTTAACACAGAGGCATTCAAAAAGGCTATTTCGGCTCTATCTAAAATGGGAGGCGGTCAATTGACTGTTCCGGCAGGTGTATGGTTTACCGGACCAATTGAATTGGTGTCGAATATCAACCTGCATTTGGACAAAGGGGCTCTTATCCTTTTTTCACCGGACTTTACGTTGTATCCGTTGGTAAATACAATTTTCGAAGGACTGGCTACCCGTAGGTGCCAATCGCCTGTATCGGCTCGGAATGCCGTGAATGTTGCTATTACCGGTGAAGGTTCAATAAACGGATCCGGTGAAGCCTGGCGTCCTCTTAAAAAGGCTAAGGTAATCGATTCTTACTGGAAAAAAGTGATCAAATCGGGTGGTGTATTGAAAGATCCTACTTATTGGTTTCCCACAAAGGGTTCGTTGAAAGGCGAATCAATCAGTGATTCAAATGTACCCCGTGGAATAATGACAGATTCATCATGGCTTGAGGTCAAAGACTTCCTGCGGCCTGCCATGGTTAACTTTATCGAGTGCAGGAACGTGATGTTGCAAGGTGTCTTGTTCGAAAACTCTCCGAGTTGGAATATCCATCCCCTGCTGTGTACCAATGTGATCATCGACAACATCACTGTGCGTAATCCAAGCTATTCACAAAATGGCGATGGCATAGACGTGGAATCGTGTAAAAATGTGTTGATTGTAAAAAGCACATTCGATGTAGGTGATGATGCTATTTGTATTAAGTCGGGCAAAGATGAAGAAGGCCGCCTTCGTGCACGTCCTGCCGAAAACATTATTGTTGACAACTGCAAGGTGTTTAAAGGTCATGGCGGATTTGTAGTGGGAAGTGAAATGTCAGGAGGAGCGCGTAATATCTCTGTACGGAATTGTCAGTTTTTAGGTACCGATGTTGGGCTACGTTTCAAGAGTAACCGCGGACGTGGCGGATTGGTAGAAAATATCTATATCAGTGATATTTATATGTTTGATATTGCAACCGATTCATTCCTGTTCGATTTGTATTATACCGGGAAATCGGCTTCCGAATCATTGGATGATGGTGATACCACTCCGGTTGTAGTGCAAACCCCGCCTGTTACAAATGAAACGCCTTCATTCAGGAATATCTATGTATCGAATATTGTATCCAGAAATGCCCGTAGAGCTATGTTCTTCCCAATACGGGGCAGTTATTTGTGAATCGGATGGCATTAAATTCAGGAATGTACATATTATTCAGCAAACTGGTCCGGCATTAACCCTTCAGAACGTAAAGAACTTTGATCTTAAAGGTTTCATTTATCCTGAAAACCTGCCGGAAGTAGTGAAGATAATTGGTAAATCGCAGAACATACAACTTCCTGCTTCTATTGAAAAAGATAAGATTGTTGGGATGAAATAAGTACAAGAAGGTTTTTTGAGAGTCATATGTAGAAGGTAGTAGGTAGTTGATGCCTGAATGCTGAAAATTTAAGCTTTTGCAGATTAACAAACAGATCATTAAATATCTATGATTACTTATATAGAAAGCCGGGTTGATTCGAATAATACGATGACTGATACTTATTAAACATGTAAGAAAGGTGGTTTTTCCACCTTTCTTCGTATCATAGACTCTAATATATCCAGTTAAAAAAACTATTGATTCGGTAAATATGCAAGGAATAAAGTCAGTGCAAATTGATAAACAATTATGTCAGGATACTTGCAAACTATCTAATTTATCAAGGTCTGCAAAGTAAAGAAATTCTTACTTTTAATATACTAAAATCATTATGAATCGGTACAAATTTTCAGTTTCCATGTTGTTGTTTCTATTTATTGGAATGACCTCTTATGCCACAGGCACACTTCCTTATTCCCAGCGTATGGCACAGTCACAAATGGCACGCAGCGGAGCACCAACAGTATGGGATTACCCGACAGGATTGTTTGTTGAATCAGTACTGAAAGTATATGACCAGTATGGTGGAGATAATTATTACAATTATGCCCTGAATTTTGCAATAACTACTGTAAATGCCAGTGGTAAAATCGGAACGAAATATAAATTTACCGATTATACGCTTGATAATATCAATCCGGGTATGTTTTTGATGGACGTTTATAAAAAGGATGGTTCCAGTCAATATAAAACAGCGTTAGATACCTTGTATAAGCAGCTGCAGAAACAACCCCGAACACCTGAAGGAGGATTCTGGCATAAAAATTCATACCCCGATCAAATGTGGTTGGATGGACTATATATGGCATCCCGTTTTTATGCCTTGTATGATGTAAAATTCAATGGCGGCAATCAGCTGGATGATGTGGTAAAACAGTTTTCCCTTATACATTCCAGGACATACGATGCCACTTATCAGTTAAATTATCATGCATGGTCGGCTACACCGGCGGATGCAAATTCATTCTGGGCAAAACAAACCGGTCCGTTCAAAGGATGTTCACCTGAATTCTGGGCACGTGGGTTAGGGTGGTATGCTGCTGCCCTGGTTGATGTGTTGGAAGTGCTCCCTGCCGGATATGCTAAACGGCAGGATCTGATCGTTATACTCAATCAGGTTGCAAAAGGAATTAAACGTTGGCAGGATCCCGCTACCGGTTGTTGGTATCAGCTGCTCCGGTATGATAAGACACTTGTTTCGAATGGCTCTGCCAACTATATTGAAGCCTCCGCTTCCAGCATGTTCACCTATGCAATCCTTAAAGCTGTACGTTTGGGTTTACTATCTAAAACGGATTACCTGCCGACCGGTACAAAAGCCTACCAGGGACTGATCACTAATTTCATATCGGAAGATGCTACGGGAAAACTTTCACTTAACAGGATATGCAGTTCAGCAGGATTAGGACCTTCATCGAATCCATCACGCAGCGGTACTATCGATTATTACCTGAATGGCCCTGATGCAGGGAAGATTGTATCAAATGATTTAAAAGGAGTAGGGCCGTTTATTATGGCAAGCATTGAATATGAAAAACTTCAGACTGCAACCAAATAAAAACAGATGATCGTTTGTATCCCTATGTCAAATAGTCTCCACTTTCAGTCATTTTTTACACATTATCACGATGAATACTGGTTATATTTACATCGGATATTATCCCTAAAGTCAATTACAATTACCCCGTTTAATTTAATCGGAATAAGTATATTACTAAAAGGAATTTATATTGTATAGGCACATCAGGGAGCCTGAAAATATTAAGTAATCGTAGATATTTAATGAACTATTTGTTAACCCATAAATACTTACTTGTCAGTGATCTGTCAATTATAAATTATGAATTATAAATTATGAATTACGTATTAAAGAGTTTGTTTGAATAATAGTTTGATAAGAAAATTGTTTTTCGTGTTGAAGCGTGTCGTCGGGATGATGATGCGCTTCTTTTTTATTCTAAACCTTTTGTTGTCCGCAGGATACAAAAGTGTTTAAGTTGTTTGACTTTTTTATATCCCCCAACAGAAACCCCATACATTGACATAATGCATGGGTTTTTACTGTTTTGAGTAAGTTGTTTTTACAGGATCAATTATAGTATTATACAAC
>Ga0302288_1002472_pt1 | contig 10835 bp, 7 predicted proteins | sample III_Fen_N1_1_FD_194549 | JGI IMG/M metagenome (GOLD analysis project Ga0302288, IMG submission 194549) | Peat permafrost microbial communities from Stordalen Mire near Abisko, Sweden - III_Fen_N1_1 | ecosystem: Environmental > Terrestrial > Soil > Wetlands > Permafrost | place: Sweden: Abisko...
AACACATCGGTCAGTTTGCCATCTTTATGCCTTAGAGTAAGTGGAGAATCGGCTACAGAACCTTTTGCAAACACTTCCTGATATACTTCGCGAGCCATTTGCGGTTGGGTAAAATAATCGAAAAAGTCTGTACCGGTAAGTTCTTCACGAGTCATTCCAATGATATCAACAGTTGCCTGGTTCATATCCGTAATTTTTCCTTCCGTACTAATGGTAACCAGCGGATCAAGACTGGCCTCGATTAAGCTGAGTGAATATTTCGAAAGCAATTTCTGGGCTGTTACATCCCTGGCTACTACTACTACACCCAATACATTGCCCTTGTCATCTTTATAAACCGAGCCGTTAAACAATACATCGGTCAGTTTACCATCTTTATGTCGAAGGGTAAGTGGAGAATCAGCAACCGATCCGTTTGCAAATACTTCCTGATAAACCTCACGTGCCATTTGCGGTTCGGTAAAATAATCCAGGAAATCGGTTCCACTGAGTTCTTCACGTGTCATACCGGTTATATTGGCCAAAGCTTCATTCATATCGGTAATTTTACCTTCGGGGCTAATAGTTACCAATGGATCCAAACTGGCTTCAATCAGACTCAAAGAATATTGTGAAGCTAATTTCAACGAATAACTGAAAGCTTCCAGTTCTTTGTTTGCAATTTCTCGTTTTTCTTTTTCTAAGTTTTGTAATACAATTTCTTTGTCGGCGATAACTAACTCTGCTGCACGTTTTTCTTTCTCTTCTGTTTGAAACGCCAGTTCTTTATCGGCAATGATTAACTCATCAGCACGGTTTTGTTTTTCTTTGGTTTGATAAGCAAGTTCCTTATCGGCAATGATTAACTCATCAGCACGATTTTGTTTTTCTTTGGTTTGATAAGCCAGTTCTTTGTCAGCTATTACTAATTCGGCAGCCAGTTTTTCTTTTTCCTCATTTTGAAAGATCAGTTCTTTGTTGGCTAAAATCAATTCTGAAGCACGTTTTTCTTTTTCATCAATTTGATAAGCAAGTTCCTTATTGGCAATGCTTAATTCAGCAGCCCGTTTTTCTTTTTCATCATTTTGATATGCCAGTTCTTTATTGGCAATTCCAAGTTCATCTGCCCGTTTTTCTTTTTCATTATTTTGAAAAGCCAGTTCTTTATTGGCAATTCCAAGTTCATCAGCCCGCTTTTCTTTTTCATCGTTTTGAAAAGCCAGTTCTTTATTGGCAATGATCAATTCTGCTGCCCGTTTTTCTTTCTCATTGTTCTGAAAGGCAAGTTCTTCATTCGCGATAATTAATTCTGCAGCACGTTTTTCTTTTTCAATATTATGTAAGGCAAGTTCTTTGTTCGCAACAATTAATTCAGCTGCACGTACTTCTTTTTCTAAATGTTGTACAATTAATTCCTGTGTTTTTTTATACAAATCTACAAAAACTGCTACTTTAGCTTTTAAGATTTCAGGTGAAAGCGGTTTAATCATATAATCAACAGCTCCTGCCTGATAACCTCTTGATATTTGTGACGGATTATCCATACTTGCTGTTAAAAAGATAATCGGAATATGTTTCAGTTTTTCATCTTTTCGGATATTTTCTATGGTTTCAAATCCATCCATTTCAGGCATTTGTACATCCATCAGAATGATCACAAAATCCTGTTCCCTGTTTAGAATTTCCAATGCTTCAGCGCCTGACTTTGCTTTCACACAGTTATAATTTTCGTTGGATAGAATTACTTCTAAGGCAAATAAATTTTCCGCCCGATCGTCTACCATTAATATTTTATTACGAATATTCTCATTCATTTTCAACAATAATTAAAATTGCATTTTTAAAATTTCAAAATCTTTTATTAATAAAGACTTTCAAGACAGCCTTAAAGTTTCTACTTTAGTTACTTAACCAAACCCGCATTAATGACAGCAATCGATCAACATCTATTGGTTTTGTGATATAATCGTTGGCACCGGCATCAATGCATTTTTGTTTATCTTCTTTCATTGCTTTTGCAGTTAGTGCAATAACAGGTAATTTTTTGAATTTTAACTGCATTCTTATTTGTCTCATGGCTTCATAACCATCCATTTCAGGCATCATAATATCCATCAAAACCAAATCAATATCATGAATTGAATTCAGCATTACCAATGCCATTTTTCCGTTTTCGGCTTTCAACACATCCATGCCCCGTTCTTTTAATATTTTAGTTAAAGCAAATATATTTCTGGAATCATCATCTACTACCAATATCTTTTTACCGTGAAACACTGTTTCTTTATCGTATAAATTATTAATCATCATTTGTTTTGATTCAGGCAGATTACTTATTGTACGGTGAAGGAAAAGAGCTGTTTCATCCAACAAACGTTCTTCTGATTTTACACCTTTGATAATTATACTTTTAGAATATTTCAGAAGTTCATCATTTTCCTCTTTTGTTAACTCTTTACCAGTGTAAATAATAACAGGCGGAACATTATGTCCTTTTATACTTTCAATTTCATGAATAAAGTCAAATCCGCTCATATCAGGCAACCCTAAATCCAGAATGATACAATCTATATGATTATCCTGTATTATTTTTAAGGCTTCTCTTCCTGTTTCTGCTTCTAAACATTTTACATCTCCGTTTCCAATAAGCAATCGGATTGCTTTCCTTGAATTTTCATTATCTTCGATAATAAGTAAATTCTTTATTTTTCTGTCAACAAAATTTTCAATCCGGTTAAATGCCTCCTCAAGATCTGCTTTATCCAATGGTTTCATAATATACTCAACTGCACCCTCTTTTATAGGTTCCATTGAAGGTTCGTTTGCAGAAATAATATGAACAGGAATATGCCTTACTGCCGGGTTAGCTTTTAATTCAAGCAATACTTCATTTCCACTCATACCCGGTAGGCCCATATCAAGTATAATAGCCTGTGGCTTAAATTTTGCAACAAGGTTTAAACCATCTTCTCCTGTTGAAGCTAATAAGCATTTAAATCCTTTCTCATAAGCTTGTTTCTTAAGGATAGAAACAAATACCAGATCATCTTCAATAATTAAAAGAACTTTATCTTCTTTGGTCAGTGTCTTCCTATCATCTTCTGGAGAGGGGTAATTCAGATATTTTATGTCTCTTTCATCCCGATAGCTCCCGATAGCTATCGGGACGGGACGTGGTTGATATAAAACGGATTCTTCGGAAGAATTTAAACTCTCCGTTTCCTTTTCCGGAAATATTTCAATTGGAATAATCAATGAAAAAGTAGAACCTTCATTGATTTTGCTTTCCACAATAATTTCAGCCCCTAATAATTTTGCCAACTCACGTGATATGGAAAGTCCTAATCCTGTACCACCGTATTTCCGTGAAGTACCACCATCAGCCTGTTGAAATGCTTCAAAAATTGCCCTTTGTTTACCTTGCTCGATTCCAAGACCTGTATCGGTAACAGAAATGATGATATTTCTTTGTGTATATTTATTTATACTGATACTTACACTTCCTTTTTCAGTAAATTTAATTGCATTTGATAATAAATTCTTCAATATCTGATTTAATCTTTGTACATCGGTACGAATAAATTCAGGTAGTTCTTTATTCAATGTACAGGTTAAAATCAACCCTTTAAGTTCGGCAGTATATTTAAAGTTACGCAACAGTTCATCTCTAAAGTTACTCAAAGAAACGTTGTCGATGTTTATCAACATTTTTCCTGCTTCAATCTTGGAGAGATCGAGTACTTCATTAATTAATACAAGGAGATCACATCCACTTTTATAAATTATTTCAGCACATTCAACCTGAATTTCATCAAGGTTTTTCTTTTTATTTTCTGATAAATCTTTCGATAGAATAAGTAAACTGTTTAAAGGAGTTCTTAACTCATGCGACATATTTGCAAGGAATTCCGATTTATATTTGCTGCTGGTTTCAAGTTGTCTGGTTTTCTTTTCAATATCGTTTTTTGCTGCTTCTACTTCTGTGTTTTTTTCTTCCAACGACTGGGTTTGTTCTTCCAGTTCTTCATTGGACATTTGTAATTCTTCCTGTTGTTGTTTTAAATTTTGAGTTTGTTCTTCCAGCTCTTCATTCATTTGTTTCAGCTCTTCCTGTTGCGATAAAAGTTCTTCGCTTTGAACCTGTGTTTCTTCCAGTAATTCCAATATTTGTTTTCGGTCGGTTGCCGAATTTACACTGATAGCAATAATATCCATTGAATCATTGATGAATTCTATCTCAGTTTCATTAAATTCTGTCAATCTGGCAATCTCAATTACGCCTAAAATATTCCCTTCAAACAGAAAGGGAGTTATAAGTAAATGGTTGGGTTTTATATTCAGTATCGATGATTTGATAGTTAACTTTTCGTCACAAATATTTGTAATGGAAATTTGTTTCTTTTCGCTTGCAGCCTGTCCAATCAATCCTTCTTTAAGTGCAAAAATATCAGTTACTTCTTCAGGAGATGAAAAAGCATATTGTCCACTAAGTACTAATGTATTGTTTTTATCATTGAACAGGTAAACTGTTCCTAGGTTTGCACTCAGGTAAGTACAGATAAAACTGATAATATTGTCTGAAATTTTATCGACATTTTGTACTCCTAACAATTTAATATTAAGTTGATTCTGACCTGCTATAAGCCAACTCTGTTTTTCATTTGCTTCGGTCGATTCGCGCAATGAACTTGTCATTTTATTTAATGCAATGCCTAAGCTGTCTTTTTCGGAGAGTGTAGTCATATCAACAGCATAATAATTTCCTGATGCAATCATAATAGCCTTTTCGGTTACTTCCCTAAAACTTTCTTTTACGCTTACAAGTGAATCTAAAATGGGCTTTAATTCATCATTCGTTTTGTTTTCAAGTTTATCATTTCCAAACTCCCGACTGGCAATTTTTTCTGCTTCACTTGCAATTTGGTTTATACGTGTTGTTATGCTCTGAATTATCCAGTAGGAAACAACGATGGCAAACAGAATACTGGCAAGTATTAATCCAATAATTAAAATGAAGGCTGAATTATAGTTTTTATCATTTTGATCTTTAGCAATCACCATATCTGCTTCATTTTTAATAACAAGTTTTTCCAGATCGCTGATAGCAGCATCTCTCACATTCATTCCAATTTCACTGGAAATCTTAAATGCTTCCTTATCATTATTTTTCATTGCTAAAAAAATAATTTTAGTCAGTTCCGGCTTATAACTGACCCATTTATCGATAAATACTTCAAGGATTACTTTCCCTTTATCATCAACTAATCCATCTAATTCAGTGGATTTTTGGTCAATAACATCCAATGATTTATATATGCGATCTTTGAAAAACCCCTTTTTAATATTATCTTTTTCCAGAATAATATCTTTTTCATATCTGGCTGCATTCAGGACCGACATCATCAACTCGTTGGACAGGTTTACTTTTTTTGAAGAAACATCCACGATATTTAATAGCCGTTGGTTTGATTCCGATAATTTATTAATAGTGAAAAAAGCAATAAAAATAAGTAACATTAAAATAATGCTGTACCCTCCAATGAGTTTACTCTTGACCGTTAAATTCATTCTAATTTTTATTTTGAATATCAATTTTAATCAGTATCTTAATTATTTCTTCCAGTGGTAAAACATAATCAGGTAAAAATGAAGCAATAACCGAGGCAGGCATAAAACCGGATTCTGCAGTATCAGGATCCTGGACTATTGTTAATCCACCATAATCTTTTATTCTTCTAATCCCTTTTGTCCCATCATTATTAGAACCAGTAAGTATGACTCCAATCAATTTATTTTGATAAGCTTCAGCAGCCGATTCAAATAATACATCAATTGATGGTCTGGCAAAATTTACTTTTTCATCAATGGTAAGCGAAAATGTTTTATCCCTTTCGATAAGCAAATGATAATTGGCCGGTGCAATATAAACTTTCCCCTTTTCTATTATTTCTTTCTCATCAGCTTCTTTAATTTCCAGTTTACTTTTATCGTTTAAAAGTTGTATCCATACGTTTTCTGAATGCGACCCTATATGTTGTACTATGACAATTGGAGTACTAAAATTCGCAGGTAAAAGGGAAAATATTGTTTTCATTGCATTCATTCCACCTGAAGATACACCAATTACAATTGCTTCATATTTCATTTATTAATACTTCTTTTTAAAGATACGTTGTTTTTCATCCAACTCAGTATATTCATCTTTAAAATCGGTAAAACGCAAACTTTCCTTGGTTCCAAGACATAAAATACCACCGTTTATCAGACTATTATGAAAAAGTTTTTGTACATTATTTTGTAATCTTCTATCAAAATAAATAAGTACATTCCGGCATAAAATCATGTTTACCTCGGCAAATACACTATCGGTAACCAAATTATGATTAGCCCAAACAATTTTATTCTTTAATGATTGTTTCATGATAACATTATCATCATCAGATGTATAATAATTTGAAAATGATTCTTTTCCTCCTGATAACTGATAATTAGTTGTGTATTCTTTCATCAATCTGTTTGAAAAGATTCCATCTTTCGCACTATTCAAAACCTGTTGATTAAAATCTGTTGCATAAATAGTCGTTCTTTCAAATAATCCTTCTTCCTGTAAGAGAATCGCCACTGAATATGCCTCTTCTCCGGTAGAACAACCGGCATGCCATATTTTAATAAACGGATAGGTTTTTAAAACCGGGATTACCTTTTCACGCAATGACCTGTAAAAGCCGGGATCACGAAACATTTCAGTCACATTTATAGATAAATCTTTTAAAAGTATAGAGGCAAATGATTCTTCTTTAAGTACTTTAATTTGTAACTCCGAAATATCTTTTATACCCAACAGAATCATTCTATTAAAAATACGACGTTTTACATGAGCTTCGGAATACTGTCTGAAATCATAACCGTATTTATGATAAAAAGCTTCCAGCAAAACACGGATTTTTACTTCATTATTTTTTCTCTCTAGTATTGTAGCTCTTATTGAGTCAGTATTATTTTCATTCAAGCTTTTGTCGTTATGAGGTTCTTGCAACTCTGTACTTTCCATACAATCTTTTTTCTAACTCACTTCTTCAAGTGCTAAAATTTAAATAATGATCTTTACTGTTTCAAATATCTTCAATCTGACTTCTTCTTTTGTCCTTCAATTGTTTAAAATGCGAAGGTGAAAGTCCTGTCACTTTTTTAAATTGATTGGATAAATGGGCAACGCTACTGTAGTTCATTTTCCATGCTATTTCAGTAATATTCAATTCATCATAAATAATTAATTCCTTTATCCGTTCAATTTTATGATTAATAATAAAATGCTCAATGGTAGTCCCCTGCACTTCTGAAAATAAATTAGCCAGATACGTATAATCGTGATTCAATTTTTCACTCAAATAATCAGAGAAGTTCGTCTTTATCATTTCATCCGAATTATGAACCATTTCAATGATGGTTGTTTTAATCTTTTCAATTAAAACAGCCCTTTTATCATCCATTAATTCGAGTCCTGAATCTAATAACGATATTTTAAGTTTTTCTCGCTGATCAGTGGTTATTGTCTCCATAATTTCAACTTCACCTAAATCCACAACTATGAAATGTAAACCAAGTTTTTTCAACTCTTCTTTAACCGCCATTTTACAACGGTTACTAACCATATATTTGATATATAACTTCATCTGATATTATTTTAAATTTTTAAATTGAAAGAATCACAACTTTCTGATCCTTTTGAAGAAAATTCAATCAAATTATTATGTTAAGTGAACATATTTGTTTCAAAAAAAAAATTATTAAATATATACGGTCAAAGATACACACAATTGTTTCGAATAAAGTTACATAATTCACACATTTTCTTTACAGTATCTTTTGCTGTTCTTTTTTAAAGAAAAAAAGAGACTAACCTTTCGGTAGTCTCTTTTTTATAGTTGAGTCTTTTTTATTATTGAGGTATTACAACAGTATTCATTTGTAGTGTAACTGCAGTTTGTGCCAACATTCGTCCATTTATGGAAGCACCTGTTTGCAAATTAATACCTGTCTGACTTAGTATATTTCCTTCAAAATGTGTTGTTGTCCCTAAAGTAACAGCACCTGAAGTTTGCCAGAAGATATTTTTAGCCAGAACACCTCCGGTTAATGTGATACGAACGGCAGAACTCATTTTAAGTGTTCCTGAAATCTGGAAAATGAAAACATCATTTGGTCCCCCAGAAATCGTAATATTTGTTGGAATTACAAGAGCAGTAGTCCATTTATAAAGACCGGGTGTCAATGTTTTTCCTCCGATATTTCCGCCTCCTAAATTTAAGAAATCCGGATTAATACGACCTGCTGCATCTGTATAAGCGGCTTCCATATTACTTACGGCTGTAGTTAACATACTTGGGTTTGTAACACGTGAAGGTAGAGGTCCGGCTGCATCAACTGTATAAATAGTTCCTGCTACTTCTGAACATCGTATTAAAATTGCGGCACCACTTATTGGACTTGAACCCACATTACCGGTAATACTTGATTTATAAACATCTGTTACTCCGGTTTTAGCTAAAATTACAAAATCACCTGCTACACCTAGATTTACCGGAGCCAATAACGACAGCTTTGAGGCGACCTTGCTTGGAACTGTTGAAGAAGATGAATTTTCTTTCGGAGACACTTTGGAAGCCATACCGGAATCCAATTGATTAGAACAACTACTCATTAATCCAACCAGGAATAATCCAATGATTGGCAATCCAATTTTAGTTTTCATGAAATCTTTTTAAGATTGTGACAATATTATCACGTCACAAAGGTAAGACTCACGTTATTATGAAAAGTTACACAACAATTTAATATAGTTGCATTATTCACACTGTTTTGTATAAGAGTAAAAAAACATGCTACATCCTCTCCATATACCAGTTCAATTCATTTTCAATTTCTTTAAAACTAAGAATAGTTTCGATTTTTTTTTGTACTCTCAAAAAAGCGGTTTCACTTTTTACAACATAATCAAATGCTTTATGATGCATACAATTGATAGCTACTTCTATTTTATCCTGTGAAGACAGCATCACTACAGGAATATCAGGATTGAATGATTTAATTTTATCCAATGTCTGAATTCCATTCATAGCATTTTTTTCAATTCCATCCAGTTGATAATCCAGAATGATGATATCCGGTTTATGTGACAGATTTTCTACACATAGTTCACCTGTTTCATAGGTTTCAATTTTGTAATCTGAATGTTGGAAAAAATCAATTTCCATGGATTTCAAAAACAAGGCATCATCATCCACCAGAAATATTTGAATTTTTTTAAGTGGCTTCATCTATGTTGGTTGTTAATTTGTTTGTAAGTTCTTATTTTGACAAAAGTATCATTTATCAAGACATCTGTATTTTTAGAGAATATCTCGTTTAGGCATAATTAATCCCAATGTCTTCAATAGGTGTTAATCTTTTTATTTTTAATTTTTTAAAATGAGAAGGCGAAAGCCCTGTTACTTTCTTAAATTGATTTGATAAATGCGAAACACTGCTGTAATTCATTTTATTGGCTATTTCAGTAATGTTAAGTTCATCATAAATGATCAATTCTTTGATTCTCTCTATTTTATGGTTAATAATAAAATGTTCAATGGTAATTCCCTGTACTTCCGAAAACAAATTAGCCAGATAGGTATAATCGTGATGTAATTTATCACTTAGAAAAATTGAAAAGTTTATTTTAATCAACTCATCAGAATGATGAATCATTTCAATGATCACATTTTTTATTTTCCCAATCAGAACAGATCTTTTATCATCTATTAATTCAAGTCCTGAATTAAGTAACCCTTTTGTAAATTTTTCTTTCTGTTCCATTGTAATATCTTCCATAATTTCTACCTCGCCTAAATCAACGACGATATAGTGCAGGCCAAGTTTTTTTAATTCTTCTTTTACTGCCATTTTACACCGGTTACTAACCATGTACCTGATATATAATTTCAAAATAGTTTATTTATTTATTGAAGTTTACAAAGATAGGTTGCAACAGGTTGGATTAGTTACATAAAAAAAATTATAAGTTATGTAATTCACACATTGTCAAGATATTGAAATTTGCTTCAATAAAACAGGAATAAAGTATATCTCAATAAAGCCAGTTAACATATATTAAATGGACTGATAAGTGACAGGATCATTATAAGTGTTTCAGTTAAAAGGGATGAAATATCAAATTAGAGAGGGGTATTTTAAATTAAAAAAGTGTGTAGCCCCACCTTTTTTTTAATAAAAATTGAATTTCTGAATTGATGATACATAAATAGTCTAACAGGATATTAAATCAGTTGCATTCTAAAAATGATTGCATCAAAATCGTATAACATATCTTATTCAATTAAACAGGATATTTATTTTCGTAACCATCTTTGTGAAGTAGTTGGTTAATTTCCTTTTTAAGCTCAACCATTTTCAATTCCCGGCCTACAAAGTATTCGTTAAACTGTTTTAGCTCATTCGACTCCTTCTCCAGACTAATACGCTCTGAGATGTCAATAGCAGCTATAAGACAATGTTCACTGTTTTTGCTTATATTACCAGTAAGAAGTACATGTTTTATAAAGTTTTGATCTAACGATGTACTTACCATGCATGTTTCGGTGACTTTGCTATTGAATATCTTTTCAAGGAATAAATTAAAAAGGGGCTTATCTTCTTCAATTACAAAAAAATTAAAATTGTTTTCTTCTAAAACTGTATGTTGATTATTAAGCATTAGAGAACCAAAGTGGTTTAATTCGATTATTTGGCCTTCTTTGGTTAACGTAAAATAGCCCAAAGGTGCAAGGTTGTATAATTCAATATATTTTTCTGCAATAATC
>Ga0302288_1002477_pt1 | contig 10823 bp, 8 predicted proteins | sample III_Fen_N1_1_FD_194549 | JGI IMG/M metagenome (GOLD analysis project Ga0302288, IMG submission 194549) | Peat permafrost microbial communities from Stordalen Mire near Abisko, Sweden - III_Fen_N1_1 | ecosystem: Environmental > Terrestrial > Soil > Wetlands > Permafrost | place: Sweden: Abisko...
TCTCGGCGTGAAAAGCCATCCTGCATAGCTGTTGTAATCTTCCCGCACTCCGGCAATCAGGGTGAATTTCCGTGTCGGTGTCCAAGTATATTGCGCATAAGCTCCCGGAACAATTTCCAATCGATTTATATTCGTTAGTGGAGTGTTATTTTCGGCGAGTTTATCTTTAAAATAGGTTTTATAATTATCCGACTGAAAGCTCAATCCTGCCGTGTACTGATTGTTTTTATTCCCAATCCAAGAATTGAACATCAAATTGTTGTAGAATGAGGTTTGCGAGCCGTTATACAGTTTATAGGTAGTTGGCGAACCAAAATAGGAGTTCAGGTCGTGATAAGTAAAGCTGTTTATCCACGCCATGCTTTGACCTGATTTTCCAACAAATATTCCGGTTTTATTATAGACGTTGAAACTCTTGTTTATCACGTCAGTAACGTAATAAACATCGGCTTTATGACATAACGGAGATTGACCTCCATTGATTTCTTCGTATAAAAAACGAATACCGGTACGAGATTCCAGTTTTCGAGCCGGATCAACATACAACCAGCGATTAAATGCTGTGATTTGATTATTTTTAGGCATATCCATAAAATGGTCGCCGTTGGTATCGTGTACATGTGATTGAAGATTGCCATGCAACAATAAGTTAGTCCATAATTTGTCAGATACTTTTCGTGAGCCGGTAATGTTCAGTTCAGTCATGTGTACAGTATTTGCATTATCGGTAACAGCATTTGCAAATGCGTCGGCATAAAGATATTCTACCTTATCCGGCTTTTTAAATTCCAGATTAATTTGTCCGGTAATGGCTTCGTAACCATTTAATACCGAAGATGTTCCTTTTGAAATTTGAATGGATTCCAACCACGATCCGGGAATATGATTCCAACCATAAGGCGATGAAAGTCCTCGCAAAATGGGGATATTCTCGCCAAGCATTTGTCCGTAGATACCTGACAACCCTAGTAATTGAATTTGTTTAGCTCCCGAAACAGCATCAGCATATCCAACGGTAACTGTTGCGCTATTTTCGAAGCTTTGTGACAGGTTGCAGCATGGCAATTTCATCAGTCCTTCTGCATTGATAATTTCAGTTTTAGGACATGAAAGCCGTGATATAGTTTCATCGCTTTTATTGGCCGTGACAACAACACTGGATAATTGCAGACCTTCTTTAAGCACAAATTCCACTTCATCTACTACGGCAGTTTTGTCTATTATCAGGCTATCAGTTTTAAAACCTGTAAAAGCTGCCACCAATACCAAGTCTTTTTGGTTATCTCTGCTTATTGAGAAAAAACCATTTCTATCTGTCAGCACTTTTTTACTGTTATCATGGAAATATACATTTGCACCGACAACAGGTTGTTTACTTCCATTATCTAAGAAATATACATGACCGGTTATTTCACCAGCATATAGCACTGTAACCATTAGCAACAGTACAATGCTAACGACTTGCGTCTTGTACTTATTTATGAATATCCTACTACTGAAAATAAACATTTGACTTGCTGTTTTTAATTCACACATTCTATTCATCAACTTCATAATCTACCTCACTTCTTATATTTAACTGTTCCCAAAGTTAGAACTTAGAAACAGTTATTCTTTTGGTACATCCTCGTTTTTAGAAAACTGTATATAGCATCTTTTACTTGGATGCTCTTTATTTATGTACGGATAGCGTATAATGACTTCGTTGTATTCAATTCCATTATTATTCAGAAGTGCTACAATTCTTTCTACCCTGAAATTATTCCAAGTAGCTTTTGCATTTTCTTTGTCTAAAAAATTTTGCACCCGTAACGAGTCATCTTCTCCGATATGAAATGAGAATAACGCTTTCCCTCCCGGTTTTAAAATGCGTTTCCATTCACCAATAGCCCTGCTTATTTCTTTGTATGTAAAATGTACAATTCCATAAAAGCATACAATTCCGTCTATGCTATCATCCGGCAATTGAGTGTCGAAAATGTTTCTGTTTTCAAATTTCAGATACGAATATTTTTGTCTGGCCACGCCCAATGCTTGCTCAGCAATATCCACACCTGTAACATTTTTCAATCCCTGATTGTATAGATAATCGGCAATATGCCCTGTTGCAGTTCCCAAATCCAGAAATTTGCCAGATGATGCTACACTCTTTGCAAATCGGGTCAACAAATCCCGGTCAAACGGTTTTCCATCCAACTCATCCGAGAATTTGTCGGAATATTCCTGCGCTGCCAGATTGTAGCAATTGCGTACTTCATCTATGTTATATTTTTCCATGATTGTTTTATTTGTAAATAGGCAAAGCCAGATGAATTAAATTGTCATTACAAGGCATTGAATGCTTGTTCCAAGTCGTAAATAAGATCATCGGCTGTTTCAGTACCAATAGAAAGTCGAACAGTGGTTTCATTAATACCTACACTATGAAGATCTTCAACCGACATTTGCGAATGGGTTGTGGTGAATGGGTGTATCACCAACGATTTTGAGTCGGCAACATTGGCTAACAGCGAGAAAACCTCCAGTGAATCGATAAATTTTTTAGTCTGGGCTAAATCGCCATCTATGTCGAAAGTAAAGATAGTGCCGCCACCTTTCGGAAAATAGGTTGCATAAACTTCGGCCTGTTTGCCTGTTTGTACCGCAGGGTGGTTGAGTTTCTTTACTTTTGGATGATTTGCTAAATAAGTAATAATCTTTTTGGTATTTTCCACATGTCGCTCCAATCGCAACGAAAGTGTTTCAAGTCCTTGTAGTAAAAGAAATGCATTCAGCGGAGCTAACGAAGCACCCGTATCCCGAAGTAAAGTGGTTCTGATTTTAGTCACATAGGCTGTGTCGTTCCCAAAGTGTTTGGTAAAAGAAATACCATGATAACTTTGATTAGGTTCTGTCAGACCTGGAAATTTCCCCGAAGCTTCCCAGTCAAATTTACCGGAATCAACAATGAGTCCGCCAATGGAAGTACCGTGACCTCCAATAAATTTAGTTGCAGAATGAATAACTACATCTGCTCCAAACTCAATTGGACGAAGCAAATAAGGAGATGCAAAAGTATTGTCAACGATGAGTGGAATTTTATGTTTGTGAGCTATTTCTGCCACTTTAGCAATATCTGTCACATTAGAATGCGGATTCCCCAATGATTCGATAAACACCGCCTTAGTATTAGGTTTGATAGCGGCTTCAAATTCCTCGGGATAATCGGAATTCACAAAAGTAATTTCTATGCCATACTGTGGCAAGAAAGTGGAAAATAGATTGTAAGTTCCACCATAAACCGTACTTGCCGAAACAATGTGATCGCCGGCTTGTGCTATGTTGAAAATAGAATAGAAAGTGGCTGCCGCACCAGATGCCACCGCCAATGCCGCTGTACCACCTTCCAAACTGGCAATTCGCTTTTCGAGCACATCGCTTGTTGGGTTCATAATTCGGGTGTAAGTATAACCTTCTGCATTCAGGTCGAAGAGAGCCTGAGCATGATCAGTATCATCAAAAACATATGATGAAGTTTGATAAATGGGCACTGCTCTGGATTTTGTGGTTGGGTCGGCCTGTTCCTGACCTACATGTAATTGCCGTGTTTCAAAACTAAATGTTCTGTTACTTTTTATTGCCATAATATTTTACTTTTATGTATTTTGTAAATTGTTTTGTATTAATACTTAGTTCTCTTGTATGTATGTGAACGGATCTTTTTCATACCAGCTTTCATGATAAGGTTGTGATGCAGTTTGTGCCAACGTTTTGTAGTAGGTGGGGTTCTGCAATAAACGTTCAACCCTAGATGCCAGTTCGAAAGTTCCTTTATACCCTAAATAGCTATTCAAAGGACCAAAAATTGGTAATACAGGGAGACCACATTTCGCAGCCCAAACATTCCCTCCAAGATGGCCAAGATAAACATCAGGTTTTATCTTTTTAAGCATATTCACTTGTTCGAATGGTTGTGAACTTGCTACATTCACTGGTATTGATTCTTTACGCGGTAGCGTGTCGAAAAGCACATCGCCAAATTTATCGTAGTGATAGGCACGGACACCAACTACTTCCATCCCCAAATCATTTTCAAGTAAGATTGCTGTTGATCCGGCACGTATTTCCCCTGCACAAACGAATGCTGTCTTTTTTTCGAGGTTTTTGCGAAGAGGTGCCAGAGCTGTTTTTAGAGCAGCTTCCTCAGTTTCAATTAATTGAAGCGCTTTTTCGCGAATATTAAAGAAATCAGCAATATCTAATAACCATTTGCGAGTATTGTCTATGCCGATAGGAATAGTATTCAAAATATAAGGAACTCCATAAAGTTCTTTAAGGTGCTCTACAAAATAGTCATCGTGCGTAGCACAAATACTCACTGACACCGCTGCATCTTTAGCCTTAATGAAGCGGTCTGGTGGAGAGAAACAAGGCATTATATTCACTTCTAGGTCGAGTGCGTTGAGTAATCTTACTAATTCAGTTTCATCAACACGGCTCATTGAGGCAACATTGAGCAGATTAATAGTTCGTTTTCGCCGTGCTTCGTATTCTTCTCTTTCTATATCATTTTCAGGTAACAGACTCTTGTTTTCTTCCTCATCTGTCATAAGGTATCGCAAAATAGCATGATACACAACATCGTATGCAGTGGCAATAATCTTTGTTTTAAATCCTGCACAGTGTAAAGGCAAAATTTTTGCTGAGATCTCGCCCTTTAAATTAGTGACAACACCATCAATATCATCTCCAATAATAGCAGGAACACAGGTTCCAGCCACAAAAATGGCTTGTGGTTTAAATCTACGGTCTACTTCACGTATGGTTTCTTCCAGTTTTTCTTCACCGCCATTAACAACCTCCTGTTCACTAAGATTGGTTGAAAACCATAGCTGTCCTAATGTATCGGCATTCCCCCTTGCAAGCTGATTTTGTTTAGCAAGACCAGGTGATGATAATAAACAACTGCCACAACCTACCGGGCCATGAAATACAATGACTGATTCTGGTATGGTTGCTACAATTGCAAGAGAAAGCATCATCTGGCAACCTGTTGATTGAGCAAATGCTCTTCCATTGGTACCAAGGCAGCCACTTTTTGATTTGTCAAGTAATTCGCAAACGGATCCACCGAATGCGCAACATGCCCCAAGGCGTTCATCGCGTGTAGGCGGCGCGTTTTTATCTAAATAGTTCATAATATAAATCCTCTTTGTTTATCGTAATGAAAGTATGTTTGAATAAATATCTTCTGTAAGGTGTAAAGCTCCTGTGAAACCAGCATACCCCTTGTTAAGAACAACCCGGTTCGAGACAGGATAGCTTACCGATAAGTGACCAGCTCCAATACTATCGGCAAAATCCTTATCGAGTCGACTGCCAAGCACAAATGCCGGGCTAAATGCACGATAATAGCGAGAACCATCGGGTTGTGGCCATCGTTTAGCGAATTCTAAGGAAACAAGGCTTGTATCTGATTCAAACACCAATTTATCACTGGCATCGGGAATAATTGAGCTAAACTCCTTTTGAATACTGTCGATAAGTTGATCATCCAATTGGTCGGTAACTACAATCAGTTCAGGTATCCAACCCAACTCGTTTTGCGCAAACGATGTAAGTCCTAATGCATAGTTACTGTCACCTATGATGACCGTATAACGTTGTAGGTCAATATCGCTATAAGCATCAATCAGTCGATTGAAATAATGGTAGTAACTTCTTGTCTCTTTTGAAATTGTTCGTTGAGCAACAGTAGTATCGATATTCAGCTTAGACGCGACCTCTGAAAGAAATGATTGTGTTGCTTTTGCACCTATTGGCAATGTTGTTGAAATGAAGGGTACACCATGCACTTTTTCGAAGGTACGTGCTGCATCAATACCGTTTACCAATGATAAAACGATGTTAAGTTCTGCTTCGGCTGCTGAACGAATTGAATCGAGTGAGTCGGAAGCAGTAAAAAACGAATTTACTGTAAGTCCTAATGCTTCAAGCAGACGGCGAATTTCAACAAGATTACCTTCCCAAAAAACATCCTGAGCAGGAGGAATACCCCAGATATTGACCAGACCTTTACGTTTGGCTGTGGTCTTTTCTACATAATCGGTAAAAAGAGATTGAAGTACATTATCATAACCCCAGTAGGAGTTTCCTTTAAATCCTGCACCCGAAGCAAATAAAACAGGAGGTAAGTCATTTCTGTTTGCATTATACTCTTTTACTACAGAAGCTATATCGTCACCAATAATCTCAGCTGTACAACCGGAAATTACAACAAACAAATCTGCATCGATAATGTCGACTGTATTCTTAATTTGTTCATCAAGTCGATCGACACCTCCAAAAACGATTTCCCTTTCGGTAATACCACTAACGGGAATTGAATTGCCCCCGCAGTAACCACTTCCTAGATATCCGGAAGCAGCATTAAATGATGCTGATGTCATTCCACCGCATCCCAGTGAGGCATGAAGAATTGGAACTGTTTTAGGTAGTGCGTTTACTGTAACTAACGCTCCACCTAACGCACAGGTAAAGCGCGGCTTTTCTAAAAATGTATTTGTCATAAGTTAATCATTATATACTCATTAATTTTATACTGTCAATAATCCAGCGTCTAACACAAATTGACTTCCGGTAATATAGCGAGCCTTGTCTGATGCAAGAAAAAGAAGTGCATTAACCACATCTTCGGTTTCTACCCAAGGAGTTGCCAACAAATTTCCGGCAGAACGTTCGGCTATTTCCAATGCCGTTGTGCCTTCCAGTTCGGCAAGTCCATCGTTCATGGGTGTATTTACGCCAGTCGGATGAATGCTCACCGAACGGATATTGTAAGGTGCGAGCTCAATAGCCCATGATTTAGTAAGTCCAATCAATCCCCATTTCGAAGCGGCGTAATGCGAAAGTCGTTTCATGCCACGTAGTCCGGCTACCGAAGAGTTATTGATAATTACTCCGCTCTTTTGCTGAATCAGAATAGGAATAATGGCTTTTGCCACCAGAAAAGCACCTTTCAGGTTGATGTCAATCATGGCATCCCACTCTTCTTCGGTGAGTTCGTGGGCATATCCGTAAGCACTGATTCCGGCATTGTTGAACAAAATATCTATTGTACCGAACTTTTCAACTCCGACAGATACAGCCCGTTGAATGTGTTCATAATTTCTTACATCGCCGGTAATACCAATAAAATGTCCACCAAAAGCTTCAATTTCCTGTTGTAAGGTCTCCAAATGTTTACTACTGCTGCGATTGTATGCCGGATAGCTGATCTTTTGACCCAAATCGAAGCCAACCACATTAGCACTATGCTTTGCAAAACCGATAGCAGCAGCTCGTCCCTGACCTTGACCGGCTCCGGTAATGAAAATTGTTTTTCCTAAAAAGTCGGTTTCCAGATTTCGATTATTTTGAGTTGACATAGGATTTTATATTATCGTCTATTTCTATTTTTAATGTATTATTTACCAGATTTGTAGCCACCATAATAACCCCAAAACCTACTAACGCTACTATTTCTTCTTCGCTAAAAAATGTCTTTAGTCTATCGAAAAAAACATCTGAAATCTGAACTGAATTGCGGGCTAACTGTCGACCAAAGCTTTCGAGTAATTCTTCTTTTTCTGTAAACTGCGGATTTTTCAAAGAAATTCCCAATTCGGCGAAATCACGGCGAAAGTAAGTTGAACACAACAGGCACTCATCTTCCGTAGAAATGGCATGGCAAAAAATGGCAATGCCACGATCGCCTATAAACTTTTGAACCTCGTCACGAAGCGGATACCATTCCATAAGTGCATGGTAGGCAGGTAAAGATCGCAACAATGTTTTCTTCATATTGGTAACGTATCCGCCAGCACTGGCTTTTTGTTTGTCATAAGCCTGCTGCACCTCGGGGCTGGCTATGTCATAATTTAAATATTCTATTCTTGGCATTGTAATTTATTTTTTCTGTTTATCTATCAAATAGCTTCACCCACTCCACTAATACTGGCTTGCTCTAATGGATCCACCAAACGTGACGACCAGTGTTTACCTGCTAATTCCAGTTTTTCGAGAACCTTTCGACGTAGAATAATAAAGTCATCATCATTCCTGTCGCGCTCCGGTTTCAGGTTTACAGTTATCACTTCACTAATTCGTCCCGGTCGGGCTGTCATAATTGCAATCCGATTGCTCAGGAAGACGGCTTCATCCACGTCGTGCGTAACCAATACAATGGTAGTTCCTGTTTTTTCCCAAATATTGCGGATAGTTGTTTGTAATTCGATGCGGGTAAAAGCATCCAACGCACCAAGTGGTTCGTCGAGCAGCAATACTTTCGGTTCGTTTATCAATGCCCTTGCAATGGCTACCCGCTGTGCCATACCACCCGATATTTCATGCGGATAAGCCTTTTCAAAACCGGTAAGTCCAATCAGATCAATATAATCCTGGATATTCTGGCTTTTTTGCTTGTAGATATTCCTTGCTTTTAGTCCGATAGCAATATTTACTGCTACCGTTTTCCATGGGAACAAAGCTGCTTGCTGGAAAACAAATCCGCGTTCGTGTCCGGGCTTTTCAATCGGTTGGCCTTCGATACTGACAATACCGCTTTGAGGAGTGTCTAGTCCGGCAATAAGCCTTAGCAAAGTTGTCTTTCCACAACCGCTCGGACCGATAAACGTTATAAACTCACCTTTTTTGATGTCAAGATCTACATCCTGCAATGCAACGGTTGGTCGTCCGGTTGTGTCGTAATACACGCGGTTTACGCCGCTTATATTGATTAAAATTTCTTGTTTACTCATTTTGAAATTCCTTTTTTCCAGCGTAAAACATAATTACGGGTTGAGTTAAGCACGGCCAATATGATAGAGAACACAATAGCCATTATGACAATGGAAGCATACACTTTATCGTAAGCCGACCATGTTTTAGCCCAGTTGATATACCACCCAAGCCCGGCTTTGGCTCCTATCATTTCGGACACGATAAGTGTGAGAAATGAAAATCCCGTTGCAGTCGTGAGCCCTGTAAAAATATCGGGAACTGCATTGGGGATAGCTACATGAGTAAGTAAAAAACGTTCGTTAGCTCCCAGTGTGCGGGCAGCTTCGTAATATACTTTTGGAGTAGAAGCTATTCCTACGGAAACCATGAAAGCAACCGGAAACCATGATGCTATGACAATCAGAAAAAGCCCTGCAATAAAACTATTCGGGAAAACAACAACGGCTATTGGAATCCATGCAATAGAAGGGATGATACCTATAACTTTTAGTATCGGAAAAAGCCAGTAAAACCATTGCCTGTACCAGCCTATCAATATACCAGTTGATATGCCTAACAATGTTCCCAGTAGCAGCCCTATAGAAAAAAGCCTGAGTGAATAGAACGAACTAATCAGAAGAGTTTCACGTTCACTGAAAATTACACTGATTATCTGTGCCGGTCCCGGGAAAAAAGGCAACTGAAGGATATTACTTTTTGTGGAAAGTAAATCCCATACAGCCAAGACAATACCCACAGCAAAGATAAACTGAGCCTGATGATACAGTATTTTGCGTAAGGCATTTACTTTGATGGATATAATCCACAACACAATCAAGGTCACGATAAATATCCCCAGGAAAACCCGATACGGTAAGGTATTTACAAATTGGGAGTCAGGTACAAATATATCGACAGCCAATGCAATCAGGACTGATGCAACAGCAGCAATATACCATAAACCGGATTGTGGCTTCCAGTATGCACTTTGAACTGGTTCGGGTTCTGATTTTTTATTTATTCTTTTAGTCATAATGAAAATTGTGTGAGAGTCAATTGAGAATAACCGATAAAATCAACTATTCAGAAAAACGTATTTTTTACATGCCTTTCATTCCTGCAGAAGCTTCATGTTGGCTTCCATGAGTCGTAGTTTCTTCAACCTTTAAATCGAAATAAAGATTATCAACAAACTTTTGTGTGTCAAGATCTTTTGGAAGGAATCCTGTTTTTTTCAATTCATTAGTAAAATAAAACGCATCGTCCTTGGCTTTATGGGCAATAGCTGCATTGTGATGAGCATGATACTGATAGCTTTTTATCAATTCCGTGATTAATGCCGGATCATCGCTGGAAATGTATTTCTTTTTAATTATGATAGAAGCTGTTTCTTCAGGATGCGCCGCAATCCATTCGCTGGCTTTGTTATAGGCTTTAAGGATGGCTTTAATACGTTCGGGATAATTTTCAAGTTGCTCGGTGGAAGCATACAAACAACAGCAATATTTTCCTGCAAAAAGTGGATGCTTACCAATATCACAAAGCACTCTGTAACCTTTCTTCTCGGCTAAAGTTCCAAACGGATCCCAAAGCGCAACAGCATCCACTTGACCTTTTTCTGCTACTTTCTGCAACAGCTCTACCGGATAAGCCAACCAGTTTACTCCGGTTTTGGCATCAATCCCGTTATTTGCAAGATATACACTGGTTATGGCCATAGGAGTTCCACCAATTTCATCTACGCCAATCCTCTTTCCTGCAAGATCTTTTGCATCTTTAATTTTCGATCCCGGAGGAACTACCAATTTGATACATCCCTGATGTAATCCGGCTATGAGTTTAATTTTCAATCCCTCGTTTATTGATGGGAAAAACTGGAAATCACCTATTGCCACAGGGAATTTACCACTTGCCAATCCGGTCTTGTTTGTTTCAAAAGTTCCGGTTACCAGAGTAACATCCAACCCTTCGGCAGCAAAAAAACCTTTTTCCTTTGCAATATATGCCGGAGCACCACAAGCTCCACCACTCAATGCCTGAATTTCAACTTTTCCAAAAGGAAATTCGGCTGTTGCACCTTCAAT
>Ga0302288_1002480_pt1 | contig 10818 bp, 13 predicted proteins | sample III_Fen_N1_1_FD_194549 | JGI IMG/M metagenome (GOLD analysis project Ga0302288, IMG submission 194549) | Peat permafrost microbial communities from Stordalen Mire near Abisko, Sweden - III_Fen_N1_1 | ecosystem: Environmental > Terrestrial > Soil > Wetlands > Permafrost | place: Sweden: Abisko...
ACTGCGAAGGAATCTGCGAAAGTGTGGATGAAGTTCTGAGATTAAATAAAATGGAGAACGCCCGGATTGTGGAATACAAGCCAACAAAACTGGAAATGTTCATTGGTTTCATGGTCAATCCGGTTGTTTCAGGAATTCTGATCATGTTAATTTTGGGTGGAATTTATTTTGAAATGCAGGCTCCCGGAATCGGATTTCCGCTTGGCGTCGCCGTTGTGTCAGCGGTTCTGTATTTTTCGCCGCTTTACCTCGAAGGTTTGGCGGCCAATTGGGAAATTCTGATGTTCATCATCGGATTAATCCTGATAGCGCTTGAAATATTTGTCGTCCCCGGCTTTGGTATTACTGGCATTTCAGGAATCACGCTAACCTTCTCAGGATTGGTTTTGAGTCTGGTCAAAAATGTAAATTTCTCGTTTGATGAAGTAAAAGGCAACGATTTGCTTATTGCATTGGGAACTGTTTTCCTCGGAACCATTGGTGGAATCAGTCTGGCAATTTACCTGAGTCAAAAACTGTTTACTGCCCAAACCGGAAGATTTGCTCACATGTCGCTTAAAGAGGTGATGAGTTTGGAAAGCGGGTATTTGGGTGTTGATCCTGAACTGTTGATGTTGAAAGGTAAGAACGGCGTAGCAGTTACGACTTTACGACCTTCAGGAAAAATAAACATCGAAGGCCAAACTTATGATGCAATGGCCGTTTCAGGAATGATCGACAAGGGAACAAACATTGTGGTCACGAAAATTGAGGCAGCACAGTTGTATGTGGAGATCGTGTAAAATTCTAATGGATTAATCAATAGAGTATTCCGCAGAAATTACCACCCTTACTTTTTTGAATAAATCATTGGTTCCGGAAGCAAAACCGCCTTCGCCTCCTGAAAGTGATGCTGTGCGGTCAACAATTGAGAACAGGCCTTGATTGGCTTTTTTTAGTCGTCCTAATTTTGAATCGTTTTCACTCGCAAATTGCTGGGCTGCCTTTCTTGCATTTTGAGTTGCTTCGGTTATCATTTCAGGCTTGATCTCGTTTAGTTTGGTGAAATAGAACTGAAGCGGATTTCCATAATCGCTGTTCGACAGAAAAACGCCAACCTGAAGCAGTTCTCCGGTCATTCTGCTCACTTTTTGTAATAAGTCAACGTTGTTACTTCTGATCTGAAAGTTCTGTGTAATCAGGTACCTGAACGAGTTGACTTGTTGTGAGTTATCGTACTGTTGTGCTTTTTTGTCGGTTACCCCAATTCCTTCAACGATAATTTCTTCTTGCTTAATCTGGTTCTGAACCATGAAGTTAATAACCTTATTTTTGGCCTCTTCAATGGCCCTGCTTCCTTCCATCAAATCGTTATTGGCCATTCGTGTTTGAATAATCCAAACGGTTAGGTCGGCTTTAACTTCCCGTTCCGAAAAACCTTTGACACTAACGCTGCGGTCTTCAGCCTTAAAACGTTGCAGCGACCGTCCGATAAAGAGCGCATTGATCCCGAAACTTGCGACAAGAGCGACGGCGGCTATCCAGATATGTGAGGTTTTCATAAAATTCTCTTTTGATTGTTGTGAGTTTGCTTTGAATCACATTTCATGCCAAGAAACGGCGTTTTACATTTTAATTCGTTCCGAAGCGTTTGATTGCGTCTTCAATGATGGTGATGGTTGCAGTTGCACCACAGCGAGAACATCCGGTGGCCTGAACAGCAAGGAGTTGATCGAGGGTGCGCACACCGCCGGCAGCCTTCACTTTTATTTTTGAACCAACATTCTTTTTCATTAATTCCAGAATTGGAACTGTTGCGCCAACGTAGTTGTAATCGCCGTTGGCCTGTTTCACAAAACCAAATCCTGATGAGGTTTTTACATAGTCAGCGTCCACTTCGGTGCAAATCTGGCAAAGTTTTACGATGTCGGCATCTTTGGTGATATAGTCGGTTTCGAAAATCACTTTTACGATGGCTCCATTGCGGTGGCAAGCGTCTGTAACCGATTTAATTTCATCGGTAATGTAGTTCCAATCGCCCTGCAAAGCCTTGCCAATGTTGATGACCATATCGATTTCAACCGCTCCGTCTTTGCAAGCTGTCTCTGCTTCGAAGACTTTTACTGCAATGGCAGAGTTTCCGGCCGGAAAGCCAATCACACAACCAACCAAAACATCGCTTCCTTTCAGGATTTCAGCAGCTTGTTTTACAGCATAGGGTTTTACACAGACCGATGCTACATCGTATTTTCGGGCCACTTCACACTCCCGTTTCAAATCTGCATCAGTCAGGGTGGGGTGTAGGATCGAGTGGTCGATCATTTTTGCCAGTTTATATATTTTTTCGTTCATGGGATAGGTGGTTTATAGTAATTTTAAAATTTCCGAAATCTCAGTAACAGTAATGAAATCAGATGTTTCAGTCGATTCGTGATGGGTTTCGTGTTGCCAGGTAACTTCAAACGGAACATGAATCGCTTTTGCACCGATGTTTACAACTGGCAGAATATCTGATTTTACCGAATTTCCAACCATCAAAAATTCGTCGGGTTGAATGTCGAGGTGGGAGAGAAGCTTTTTGTAATTATTTTCATGCTTGTCGCTCATAATTTCGATGTGGTGGAAGTAGCCAATCAAGCCCGACTTTTGCAGTTTCCGCTCCTGATCGAGCAAGTCGCCTTTGGTAGCAAGGATTAGTTTGTATTTTCCCTGAAGTTTTTGCAATACATTTTCAGTGCCATCGAGCAGTTGAATCGGCATATTTAAAAGGGTTTTGCCTGTGTCAATAATCTGACTAATCTCTTCCGCCGAAATTTTTCCTTTTGTTGTCCGGAGTGCAGTTTCAACCATCGCTAAAATAAATCCTTTGGCTCCGTACCCATAAATTTCAAGGTTCTGCATTTCAGTTTTGAACAGCTCTTTCGATGTCTCAACTTCATCATGATGGGGCTTCATGATCTGGCAGAACTCTTTCTCTACATTTTGGTAGAATGGTTCGTTTACCCAGAGGGTATCGTCGGCATCGAATCCAATCACTTTGATCGTGGACATAACTTATTTGTTAGTATTGATTTTGATCGCCAATGCGAAATAAATGACTACCAGTAGTGTTACAACTGATGTGGCAATAAATGCAGTTTCAACTCCAAACCAATACCACAGAAGACCCGCAAGTGAGCTGGCGATCATTGCAGCAAGGCTCTGAAATCCGGCAAAAGTTCCGATAGCGGTGGCTGTATCTTTGGGGTTGGAAATGTTGCTGATCCATGCTTTTGAAATTCCTTCGGTGGCTGCGGCATAGATACCATAAAGGAAGAACAGCAATAAATAGATGTAAATATTCGCCGTTAGAGCCATTCCTAAATAGACCACTGCAAATAGCACCAACCCTGAAATGAAAACACTTTTGAGACTAAATTTGTCAGCAATCATCCCAATCGGAAAAGCCGCCAGTGCATAAATCAGGTTGTAAAAAATGTAAAGGCCAATCACCTGCGTGTCGGCCATTCCTGATTGTTTGACCTTCAATAAAAGCAACATATCGGAACTATTGAAAAGCGCAAAAGCCAATAAGCCAAAAACTACTTTTCGATACATCGGCGAACTTATTTTCCAGTATTTCAGGAATGAAAAGAAAGGAGTTGAAATTTTTACCGTTGGCTGGACTTGTTTTTTGTCCTTAATCAGGAAAGTACTTGCAACGGCTGCCAGTCCGGGAAGGAAAGCAATCAGGAACAATGTTTTGTAATCGTCTGGTCTAAAATAAAGATAGACAAGCGCAACAAGTGGCCCCAGAACGGCTCCAAATGTATCCATTGATCGGTGAAATCCAAATACCTTTCCTTTGGTTTGCGGTGTGGCTTCGTCGGAAAGCATGGCATCGCGGGCACCAGTGCGCAGTCCTTTTCCGAAACGGTCGATGGTGCGCGCAAAGAAAATCCATGTCGGATAAATGAACAGGATCATCATTGGTTTGGAAATGGCACTTAGCGAATATCCCAATTGAATGAATGGCGCGCGTTTCCCTGAATTATCAGATAATTTTCCGAAATAACCTTTGCACAATCCGGCAGTAGCCTCAGCAATTCCTTCCAGAATACCAATTAATACCACCGAAAAGCCAATGCTTTTAAGAAAGACCGGCATAACCGGGTAAAGCATTTCGCTGGCAGTATCAGTAAATAAACTGATCAGAGAAAGGATCCAAACAGTCCGGGTTATAGCTTTCATTGTTTCTTTTGTTCTCGCTTCAAAAGATAAACATCTGCACGGAAATAGGCTTTTGCCATCAGATAACCGAAGATAATGCCAATAAAAGAGCCTACCAACACATCGCCCGGATAATGGACGCCGTTGTAAATGCGGCTGTATGCCACCAGAGAAGCCCAGAAAAATAACCAGTATTTTAAATAACTGAATTTTGAGTCGAGGACAAAACAAAGGAAAGTAGCCAACCCAAAAACATTGGCGGCATGTGACGAGGCGAAACCATACAATCCGCCTGGTCCGGCTTTGCTCAAGTAGATCAATCCAGCTAAGGAGGGTTCATGTGATGGACGCAGTCGTTGAACTGTGTTTTTTAATAGTCCGGAAGCCGTTTGGTCGCACAGGGCAATTACTATTCCTATGAACAGCAGCATCAGAACTCCTCGCATCTTGTAACGCCTGATCATTAAGGAAATGATCAGCAGATACATTGGAATCCAAAATAATTTATCGCTCAGCCAAAACATAATGGGATCAAAGAAAGCGTTGTGGCTTCCATTGATCAGCAAAAATAATTGGGTATCTACTTGATTCAGATATTCCATAGTGATTTGTCTTTTTACTTTGAGAACGTTGATTCAGCACTAAAATATGAAAAATACTATTGAATCCGATTATTTTGGTTGCAAGTTCAGGTCATATAATATTCCGGCAACGTCGCCGACAATCTTTCTGCAAATGATTTTATGGTGTTTTCGTTCATTTACATCAGTCTCCGATGCATGTTTTTTTAACAATTCAGCACAAACGCTTGTTCCATAAATATCTTCAAACAGATGATTCAGCTCTCGAACCTTTTTGTACGAAGCCAGTTTGGTGTCCATATCTTTTGGATCAGAATTTCCATGGGTTAAGCCAAGCACCATAAATCCGCCGGTTACTGCACCGCATTTTTGGCGCAACCGACCCATTCCTCCGCCGAAAGTTGATGAAATTAATTTGGCAGTGCGCTCATCCAGCTTAAATTCTTCGGCAAAAGTCAGCAACACCGATTGTGAACAGGCATAGCCTTCGTCGAAATAGGATTGGGCTTTGAAGATGGCTTCTTGTTTTTCCATAGTAAAAACATTATTCTAACAAAAAAGGCACAAAGTCACGAAGGCAATAATCCCTTCGCGTCTTCGTACCTAGTATTTTATTTTATTCAGAATTATGCTTGCGAAATAGCAACAGCTACAGCAACCGAAGCGCCAACCATCGGGTTGTTACCCATTCCGATCAAGCCCATCATCTCAACGTGAGCTGGAACCGAAGAAGAACCTGCAAACTGAGCATCAGAGTGCATACGTCCCATGGTGTCAGTCATACCGTAAGAGGCAGGACCAGCGCCCATGTTATCAGGATGTAAGGTACGGCCTGTACCACCGCCTGATGCTACCGAGAAATATTTCTTTCCTTGTTCGATACATTCTTTTTTGTACGTACCTGCAACAGGGTGTTGGAAACGAGTTGGGTTGGTTGAGTTTCCGGTGATGGATACATCAACGCCTTCGCTGTGAAGAATTGCAACACCTTCGCGAACATCGTTAGCGCCATAGCAATTTACTTTTGCTTTGTCGCCTTTTGAATATGCAATGCGTTGTACTTCTTTCAACTCACTTGTATAATAATCAAAATCAGTCTCAACATAAGTGAACCCATTGATACGGGCGATGATTTTAGCTGCATCTTTACCCAATCCGTTAAGGATAACACGCAATGGCTCTGTACGAACACGGTTAGCCGATTTGGCAATACCGATAGCGCCTTCAGCAGCAGCAAACGATTCGTGACCAGCTAAGAAAGCGAAACATTTGGTTTCTTCTTTCAGCAACATGGCAGCCAGGTTACCATGACCGATACCTACTTTGCGATCGTCGGCAACCGATCCGGGAATACAGAAAGCCTGTAAGCCAATTCCTAATGTTGCAGCAATGTCGGCAGCTTTGGTTTGACCCAATTTAATGGCAATTGCACCACCCACGATGTATGACCACATGGCGTTTTCGAAGGCGATTGGCTGAATGTCTTTTACAATTTTATAAACATCAACACCTTTGTCGTCGCATATTTTTTTGGCTTCTTCAATAGAAGAAATGCCGTAAGAATTCAACACTTCATTGATCTTGTTGATCCTTCTGTCGTAACTTTCAAATAATGGCATATCTGTTTTCTCCTATTCTTTACGTGGGTCAATTACTTTCACTGCATCTTCCATACGGCCATATTTGCCTGAAGCTTTAACAATCGCTTCGTTAGCATCCATACCGGTTTTGATCATGTCCATCATACGTCCCAAGCTTACGAATTCGTAACCAATGATTTCGCTCGATTCGCTTAAACCGATTTTGGTGATGTAACCTTCAGCCATTTCGAGGTAACGTGGACCTTTAGCCACAGTTCCGTACAAAGTACCAGTAACACCGCGTAAACCTTTACCTAAATCTTCCAGACCAGCGCCTATTGGCAGACCACCTTCAGAGAAAGCTGTTTGCGTGCGACCGTAAACGATTTGCAAAAACAATTCGCGCATTGCTACGTTAATCGCGTCGCAAACTAAGTCGGTGTTTAACGCTTCGAGGATGGTTTTACCGGGGAGGATTTCAGAAGCCATCGCTGCTGAGTGAGTCATACCGGTACAGCCGATTGTTTCAACCAAAGCTTCCTGAATGATGCCTTCTTTCACGTTCAAGGTAAGCTTACAAGCTCCTTGTTGTGGCGCACACCAACCAACTCCGTGGGTCAAGCCCGAAATGTCTTTTACTTCTTTGGCTTTTACCCAACGTCCTTCTTCAGGAATTGGAGCCGGGCCATGATTCGCTCCCTGAGCGACACAAATCATGCCTGCAACTTCATGTGTAAACATATAGTCTAATTTTTAATTTGAAATATATTGAGAACTCATTTTCTAAACGTCAAACATTTTCTTTTGCCCTGGTTTATAAAGCAACACCTCTAATTTTTCTATTGTTACCAGACATCCATATTGCATCACTTCAAGCTGCGGGCGAAGAATTTCATAAAACGATCGGATTTTATCTTCTTCGTCGACCAATTCGACTACAAGTGGCACTTTATCGCTCACTTCCCAGAATTTATAGGAATGAATTACCGAACTTGCTCCAAATCCCATAATACCTTTTACCACTGTAGCACCGGCAATTCCTTTCTTCTTTGCCTGAAGAACCATGTATTCGTACAACGGAGTTTGATTAATCTGGTCGGTTGAACCGATGAAAAATTTTAACACCCATGCTTCTGTATTATTTTCCATTTTAGGTTAGTTTAATGATGAAACGTCCGGCGTAAACAGCCATTAATCCAATAAATACACTAAGTGAGGTATATAGTGCAAAACGAATCCATTCCTGCTCGCGAACAAGCAAATAGGCATCGTTTGAAAAGCTTGAGAATGTGGTGAAGCCACCGCATATTCCGACTGTCAGGAAGAGGCGAATTTCAGGATTTAAAAAATCGCCTTTTTCGGAAATGCCGTAAATTAAACCGATTAGCAAACATCCTGCAATGTTTACTATGAATGTACTCCATGGAAATACTGAAGTGAGGTTAACCTGAAAATACCTGGAGATTAAAAAGCGGGCAACCGTACCGATGAATCCACCTAGGCCAACAATCATGATCGATTTTACCATAAAAATTACGTTTTGAATAATTTATTCGTTGGTAGATGTCATTAGCCTAAACTTCTGTTCAGGCGGTTAAAGGCAGACTTCTTTGCCGACTACAAATATAATTATTCAATAAGATTGTGTCTGTTTGAGCAAAGGAAAATACTTTGGAAACAAGTAAAAATTGATAATGAATTCATATTCATTAATGGAAAGTTTTAAGGAATACACAGATGAAACATATTGATTTTATCTGTGTTGAGGTATTAACAGAATTATTGGTTTTTTGAATTTCTTATTGGTATCATGTTGTATAACCATAAGTTTATCTTAATTTTGATAGTCTTCAAAACATATCTCGAAGTTATTATTTTCAAAATATGGAATCAAAAAATGTCTTACTTATGGGAGGAATCAGTCATCCAGAATTGAAAATGGTTCGTTTTACTGAGTTTAAAGAGTTGGAATATGCAAGAATAATTAGCGCGATTTCACATGATTTGAGCAATCCGGTAGCTGTCTTGAAATCGAATATTGAATTGTTAAATGATTTTAGCAAAAATGAAAATGCACTAAATAAGGAAATCTTATCCATGTGCGATGAATCAGTTGAAGAGTTGGTTCGGTTTCTGGATAACATCCGGTTGATAAATTTGTCCATAAAATCTATGATTACTCCGAGGATGTCTCTTTTCAAAATTGCAGATATACTCAATAATCAGTATTTAGATATTGAAAAGTTGAGTTTAAATCCTAAAAGGATTTCTATTCAGACTAGTTCTGAGCTAGCAGAGGTTTCATCAGATTTGAATTTTCTGCGCCGAATTTTAGTAAACTTATTAACCAATGCTCTTAAATTTTCCAGAAGCGACGTTATGCTCGGTATTTATTTAAATAAAACCAATCTGGAAATTGAGGTTCAAGACTTTGGTATTGGAATTTCTGAAAATGAAATTGATGAGATATTTAATCCTTTTTTTCGTGGCTCAAACGTGAAAAAAACTCCTGGGATGGGGTTGGGCTTATCCATCGTTAAATCGCTGATCGAAAGTCTTGGTGGTCGAATATATTTGAACAGTTTGATTAATCAAGGTACAATTCTTCGAATCGTTTTGCCTAATGAACGCACATACTAATATTTTAATCATTGACGATGATCAACGTATGGGCAGAACAATAGAAAGTGTTCTGAAATCGAACGGTTACGATGTTTGCTATGCTAACAATGGGGCATTAGGTATCCAAAAAGCTTTTGAGTATAATCCTGATTTGATTTTATGTGATGTAAATATGGATCCAGTCGATGGATATCAGGTGTACAATGTGTTGAAAGAAAGTTCGTTAATTGATCGGATTCCTTTTATGTTTTTAACAGGCAATTCTGATCTTCAGGATATTCGGTTTGGGCTGAACTTAGGCGTTGATGACTACTTTGTTAAGCCATTTGATAATAGTAATCTTATTGGCTCGATAGAAAAACGATTGTCTAAATATCGCCGACTTAAAGAAATTGGGAAACAGGAGTTTAATAAGTTATTTAAGCTGAGTCCTTATGGAATATTTCTTTTTGACAGAAATGTGATTCATGATGCAAATCCTGAATTGATAAAGATTCTTGAATTGGATGAATCCAATTTGAAATCATATTCAATCCGTGAAATAATGGATATAGCTTCATTTCAGAAAATTGAAGTACGAATTCATAAATGCAATAAAAGCTTATTAAATTCCTTTAGCGAGAATGTAACTTTATTAACAACTAAAGGTGAAAGTGTTCAAGCCGTTTTTTCTGTTACGGTTTATGAAAAACATTCGAATAACTCATTAATGATGGGACTCGTTGTATTGAACTCTGATAAAAAAGAAACAGAATCGGATCTTTATGTTTCAGAAATTTTGAAAATTTTGAAAAAGGAAAAAATTGTAGTTGCGGAGACAATGGGTAAAAAACTGATTGATATTTTCAAAATTCATAATGTCAAAGTAAAAAAGCAGGCTAATAGTATTTTCTCCGATCGTGAGAATCAGGTACTCCATTTGTCGATGGAAGGACTTCCAATAAAAACAATTGCCGATAAACTTTCAATTTCAGATCGGACGGTAGAGAAACATCGTTCAAGCATGATGGGTAAAACTAATTCAAATAACATGATTGAAGTTATTATCTATGCTCTTAGAAACAACTTAATTGATATTTGAATTTTATAGTTTTACACTGCAAATTGAATATCTTACATTTGAATCTTTTATAATTTCTTTGCGCCGATTCTTGCAAAATAACGACTTCTTGCTTCTTTGGGATCAGCTCCAACGGCGATATAAATTCTTGTTTTTACATCAATAATTACTTCTTGTAATTTGGTCAAATCAGGAGTCGTAAAACTCGGTTGTTTCTTTTCGAACATTTTAATTTCTTTCTATTAATGAAAAATACCTATTTAAATACGATAATAAACTTATTGTCAGACCTGTAATCGAAGAAAAAGGACTGTTATCATTTTGTTGATATGCAAAAAATGGATTATTTATCGTTAAGAAAAGATCTTGCACTAAGATCTGTATTTACTAACGTGAAAACTTCAGAAAAGTTTTAAAAACAAAGATACCATTTTTAATGGTGTTACCATCTCTTAATTTGCAAATACAACAATCTGTTGATATTGGGATGTGTGTTTCTAATTTTCAGTATTAAAGTTGCTTATCGATCGGATATACAAAAGAAAAGGGAATCCGAAGACTCCCTCTTTTGTCATTTTTATGCTTTGTTAATCGAATAAATTGCAGGACTACGCAACTTAGAAAATTCATTTATTGGCTTTTAATGCTATTTTGATAATTTTAACCTAATCTACCTAACGTGAGTTCGACCTAATAGTTAGCCAATGATACAGGTCTTTCAATAATGTCAATATTCAGACAAGGCTTCTTTGGAAAAAAGGAATAGGCAATAAGCCCTGAAAGTAGG
>Ga0302288_1002481_pt1 | contig 10812 bp, 10 predicted proteins | sample III_Fen_N1_1_FD_194549 | JGI IMG/M metagenome (GOLD analysis project Ga0302288, IMG submission 194549) | Peat permafrost microbial communities from Stordalen Mire near Abisko, Sweden - III_Fen_N1_1 | ecosystem: Environmental > Terrestrial > Soil > Wetlands > Permafrost | place: Sweden: Abisko...
AATTCATTTTCACGAAACGCCCAGATACCACCATACATCTGAACGGTAACAATAAGTGCTGACTGATCTTCAAATTCTATATAAAGCTGGTTTTTTTGGGGAGCATTGCCTGCCCCCTGATAAAAACCAATCGAAGCTCCATCTGCAAACACCAGCCTGCATTCTTCCGCGCAGATTTCTATCATACCGCTTCTGGCATTAACTTTTGTAATTACTTTGCCCCGGAGCAGATCCCCATATTCATGAAAATCCCCGAAAAACCATGCAAATTTATGAGGTGACCGGTTTGCTTCCACTTCTTTAATTCGTTTTCTTATGATTGTGCTGTTTAATTGTTTTGCTGTGTTATAACTTTCCGGAATTTCTAACATCGTTTTTCTCCTTTTCATAAATAAATGTATTTGCTTATAATGATGTTCCACCTAACTCTGCATTAATTATATGTATCCCTAGCTGTTTTTATATTTTTTTCTCGTAAAGATAAAAAAGTCCTTTGCGCCACCTGGCTTCTCCTGTTTTTACATAACCCAGTTTTTCATAAAGTTTAAGTGCATATGGGTTTTGGGAATAAGCATCCAGCCGAATGGTATTTATTTTCATATCTTTTATTTGTTTTTCCAGTTCCTTCATGGTAGCTACTGCAATGCCCCTGTTTTGAAAATCAGGATTTACACAGAATCTGTGTATGATAGCAAAAGATTCCTCGGGGTAATTCCAGTTTGCATAATGATATTCTTCGTCGAATTCCTGGTTGATTACAGCCACCGAGACAACATGATTATCTATAAGTCCAAGAAACATCTGTGATTTTCCGATATCTTCATCTAAAATATTCCTGGTTGGATATTTTTCATCCCATTGGGAAATATGATTTTTCTCCATGGTAATGATAGCTCTTTTAAAAATACTATCGACCAGATCCAAATCGCTGCTTACTGCTTTTCTGATTATAATATCCAGGTTCACAAAATTACCTCCAGCATAAACAATTTCAACTGCTTAATACAATATATCAAACTTTCAATACCGGCTAACCAGTTAATTATTACAGATATAAAAAATACTCTCCAGACAATTATTTTCTCTGGCGTTTATAATCTCTGCGCAAAAATCATTTCCGTCTGCCCACAGATATTCCAGTAGGTCTCTGTTGTTCTCAAAGGATTTTTTTACCATTACCTCGGTTAATACATGAATATTATTAACCAGTTCCGATTTTGTTTTATCTTTCAGAAATTTTTTGATCTCCTCCAGATCCCCGGAATCCAGTTGTAAATCCAAAATATTTTTATCTGCTATGAGGCAGCCTATTACATTACGATAAATAATCTGAGCCAGATTAATAAACAGATCTTCATACTGAGGATGATAGCCTGCCAGTACTCTTTCAATATCAGATCCTGCAAAAGCTTTCAAAAAATCCTGCTCCAGACTAATATACAAAAGGTACTGATGTATGGCATCCACTCCTTCCAGATTATGCACCGGAATTATAGTAGGATAATCCAGTGTCAGAACTTTATTAAGTGGGTTGAATCTGGGATCATACTTTATGAAAAATGCAGGCATTCCTTTTGTTACAGTCTCATAATAGGCTCTGTTGCCAAAACTGATGAACTCTTCCTGAATTTGTTCAAAAAGCGCTTTTGTACTTTTTACCTTTTCAACTAAAAGCTTATAGCCCTTTGTATAGGCGCTCTGGGCAGATTTAAAAGTCTGTGCATCCGGATTTTTATTGATACAGTAAATAACTGCACCCATTAGCTGGTTTGCTCTTTCATAAGTAACGGAGGTGCTTTCCCTCCCTGTAAATTTCTCCGACAAAAATGATACTACCGGCAGTAATTCCTGAACTGTATATCTGCATATCAGATTATTCATTTTTATTCGACCTTATTCCTCTTCCTTTTTTCCTAAAAATCCATGGCTTCTTTTTCTTATTGCTCTGGCAAATTCAGCCAGACTGGTGTCTTCCAGATATTCCAGTGAACCCTGACATTTTCCTTCAAACTCTTCCCGCATATACTTAATTAGTTCATCATCACTTAATTCATCCAGAGATTCGTTTTTATAAAGGTAAAAAATATCCTGTAAAGTCTGCAGCATATCCAGATAATTATCCTGATAAATATAAGCAGAGTCGCAAAAAGCGGAAATAATCTTAGGTAAGATACCTTCCCCAAATTCTACCCGCTGCTGATCCCTAAGTGTTGCGCTGCGGCTTTCCATCAGCGTCAGTGCATCGGCTTCTGAAAGAGTTACTCCAAATTTTTTGGTATAAGCATTACAGTCCAGAACTTTGGTCATCTGATAATTGCGATTTTCATCTGGATTAAATAAAAAATTGTTTTCCATGTCAATCCCTCCCTAGGTAACTGTTGATTCTACTCTTTAATTAGAAAGGTTACAAGTCTTGAAAAAATCACGTTTTTATGGTAATATATATACACATTATTCAGTAAAAAAAGTGGTGAAACATAAAATTCATCGCTTTTTTTTGTTTGCCATGCTATTATTACCTTATTATTGTAATTCATAAAATGTAGCAGGTAATGAGGGCATAATGTTAAGAGAAAACGATATTAAAACGGACGAAAACCTTCAGGAAATTACGCCTCATGGAATGCTGGAATATCCCGTAGGTGTTTATTATCTTGATTTACAGAAAATGTACATGAGCATGATTCGCTGGCACTGGCATGATGATATAGAAATCGATATCATCAATAGTGGTAGTGCACTGTTTCATGTGGGTGAAAACAGTTTTACCCTCACTGCCGGGCAGGCTGTATTTATCAATCAGAACATACTTCATTCTATCCAACCGGTTAAAGATATGAAGTGCACTCTCTACACCATGGTTTTTCATCCTTCTTATCTGTTTGGACCGGGGCAATGCTATATGTCTACCAAATATCTGCTTCCTGTAGTTGCTTCCAAAGAAATGAAATATGTTATTTTAAACGAAAACATTCCCTGGCAGGAAAAGCTGATTGACATTAGCAATAGCGCTATCGCTATTAATTTCACTCAGAAATACGGTTTTGAGCTTACCACGAAGAGCTTGTTATGCCAATTGTGGTCCGGTCTGATTGATCAGTTGTTACCTACGCCTGTAATCCCTGACAAAAATATATCCATGGTAACGGATGAAACTCGTGTAAAAAAAGCTATTCTTTTTATAGAATCCCATTACACCGAGCAGATTTCTCTGGAAGATATAGCCCACTCCATTCATTTAAGTAAAAGCGAATGTTGTCGTTGCTTTAAACGGTCTCTCTCCCTGACACCTTTTGAATATTTATTAAAATATCGTATTTATCAAGCCTCAAAACAAATAAAAAACAATGACCAGTCATCAGAATCCATCTCCGACCTGGCCACTTCAATAGGATTTAATAATATAAGTTATTTTAATAAGATTTTTAAAAAATACCTGGGAATGACTCCCAGCGAGTATAAAAAAATCTTAAAAAGTGGTCCTAGTATGCTTTATAGCGATTTAGGTATTTCCATTCATAGAAATCATAAACTCTGACAACTTTCAAAATAAGTTTTTGCAAAAGTTATCATATCCTTAGTGTCATCTGTTCCAGCAGTTTCAAATGCCGAATGCATTGCCAACTGAGGTAGCCCAATGTCAGCTGTAGGAATGGAAACGTGAGTATTTGATATATTCCCCAGTGTAGAACCTCCTGCTAGATCCGAACGGTTCTGATAAGTCTGATAAGGAATCTTTGCTTTTTTGCATATTGATTTAATTACGGCACCGGATAATGCATCGGTGCTGTATTTTTGTCCCCCATGGAATTTGATAACAATTCCTTTATTTAGATAGGGTCTATTGGTAGGGTCCGCAATTTCAGGATGATTTGGATGAACTCCATGGGCATTGTCTGCACTTACCATAAAACTTTCCCGAAGGAAACTTTTATAATCTTTTTCACCAAGTTCCAAGCCATAACAAATTTTCGAAAGTACATCCTCCAAAAATGTAGAATCAGCCCCCTGCATGGTAGAACTTCCTACTTCCTCATTGTCAAAAATCCCCAGTACAGCTATTTTTTCTATTTTTTCTGCCTGAATAAAGCCATTGGTACTGGCAAAAACACATTGAAGGTCATCCAGTCTTGGAGCTCCGATAAATTCTTCCTCAGACCCAAATAAAATTCCTCTCTGCCGGTTATAAAGATATAGATCGGTTCCAAGAATTTCATCTGCTTTAACATCTACTTCCCTCGCAATCATTTTTAAAAATGTCTTATTGGCATTTTTTCCTCCAAAAAGTGGAAGCATATCTACCTGAGGATTCAGGTCAGCTTCTTTTTTCTGGTCACGGGTCATATGGATGGCAAGATTTGGAATTATAAACAGATCTTTTCTTATATTGACCAGTTTAGTCGATTTTCTTCCGTTCTCTTCTATGACAATTCTTCCTGCCACCGACAAAGGTCGGTCAAACCAGCTGGATAAAATCATTCCACCGTACTTTTCAACATTTAATTTTGTATAATTATCTTCTATCAGAATCTCAGGTGTTTCCTTAATTTTAAATGAAGGAGAATCACTATGGGAAGCTATAATCTGAAATCCGTTTTTTGGTTCATCTGGCAACTTAAATGCAATGAAAGAAGATTGATTTCGGTTAACATAATATTTTCTTCCCCACTCAAGATTCCACTCTTCTTTTTCTGATAAAGAGGTAAAACCTTCCTTGTCCAGCATAGCTTCCACATTTTCTATTACATGAAAAGCACACGGGCTTTCATGGATAAATTCTATCAATGCCTTTGTTATTTCTTTTTTCTTTTTCATCATGTTCCTCCTGGCATTTTGAAACTTATTTGATGATTTTTTAATAATCACCATATATAATACCGATCTCTGCCCATATTTTTTGCTTCATAAAGAGCACTATCCGCATTTGTAAAAAGCATGTCATAATCTTTTCCATCCTTGGAATAAAAAGCAATTCCAATACTGCAACTGATCTGAATCGAAATACCATCCTTTTCAAAAGTCTGTCTCATAGCTGAATTTAATGCACGGGCTTTTGCTTCTGCAGCTTCAAGGGTCGCACCCCTCATTAATACCATGAACTCATCACCACCAATTCGCCCCACCAGATCTGTATCCCTAAAAGTCTTCTTAATAGTTCTGGCAACAAACTGAATAACGGTATCACCATACATATGCCCCAGATTGTCATTTATGGCCTTGAAATTATCAGCATCAATCACAAAAAGAGCATGCTGCCTGTCCTGCTCGGTTCTGGTAATTACCTCAATAACCGCATTCTGTATCGTTGATTTATTTAAAATCCCTGTTAAAGCATCATACCTTATAATTTCTTTTAAGTTTTCTTTCTCCTGATGCTCTTTGGAAATATCCTTTATAGTACCTACTATTCTGATTACTTTTTCTGATTTATCCTTGAAACTTGCATAATAAATACGACACCAGATAAAATCTGATTTTCGTGTTGCTAATTCTCTGCTTCCCGGATAATTTTCTATTTCCAGATTAACAGAAATGTCTTCCATATTTTCTCTGTATGTTGTTGTATCAAAATTGACTCTACACTCTAAGGTTCCTTTTTTTTGCTCTATTAGTGCTGTGTCCCAGATTTCCATCACTTCCACAATATCATCCGGATGTATAAAATCCCGGAATTTTTCCAGCTGTTTAAATTCCTTAATAAGTAAAGTTTCCTTTTTGGGTATTTTTAAAGTAATCTGCATCACATTTAATTGAACATCGTAGTCAAAAGGGATATCGTCTACAGCTTCTTCTAATAGTTTATACCTAAGGGATTCCAGATAAAGTTCTTCAGACATTCTCTGTATTTCCCTTTGTATGGCAACTCTTTCCGTAACATCGGTAAGTGTGGCCCATATTAATACGATATTTGTGCGGTCTTTCATCTGATGACCCCGAAATTCCATATATCGGATTTCATCCATAAGATCTTTGACCCTGAAAGTCACTTCTATCGTAGTCATAAATTCACTTTGTGCCAGAATCATTTCTTTCGCCTTATGTCGGTCTTCCTTGAAAATAAATACTTCGAAAGAATTATAATAATGTTCTCTGAAATCCAGTTCACTGCATCCAAACAAATCAAGGCAGCTTTTGGAAATAAAATTGAATTTACCAGTTAATACTTCATAGCTAATAACCCCTGCTGGTATGTTATCCAGCAATATTTTCAATTTTTCATTTGTATCTTCTAACTGTTCTTCCAGTTTTCTAATCTGCTGGTCCTTTATATTGTCCATAAAAAACTCCTGTCACAAAAGGCATCCTCCGCTTTTCGAATCCGCCTGATTAATGTTGCATAGCTTTTAAATTCGATAATATAAACTTTCCAGAATACTTTATATTCTGCTCTAATGCGGATATTATACTATACAGGAAGTCAATATACCAGTTTTTGTTTTGTAAAAAAACCGCAATCAGTTCTTATTAAAACTGATTGCGGTGCCCTTATAAAATATAATATGTTTTATTGTTCTTTATTCATCATTGCAAGCTTTGCTGCCTGGTCTGCTGCAGTAAGATTATCTATAAATTCCGTAATGTCACCATCCATGATTCCATCAAGCCTGTAAGATGTGAGTTTGATTCTGTGATCTGTCACACGACCCTGTGGAAAATTATAAGTTCTGATTTTTTCAGAACGATCCCCAGTACCAACCTGGCTTTTTCTAAGTTCAGCTTCTGCATCATGCTTCTTTTGTTCTTCCAGATCATATAACTTTGAGCGAAGAACCCGAAGAGCTTTATCTTTATTTTTTAACTGACTTTTTTCATCCTGACAGGAAATTACAATACCTGTTGGAAGATGGGTCAGACGAACAGCAGAATCTGTTGTATTTACACACTGTCCACCATTTCCAGATGCGCGGAAAACATCAAATTTACAGTCATTCATATTTACTTCCACATCAACATCCTCAACTTCAGGCATTATCGCAATAGTAATGGTCGATGTATGGATACGTCCACCGGATTCTGTTTCCGGTACACGTTGTACACGGTGAACTCCACTTTCGTATTTTAGTTTAGAATATGCTCCCTGCCCATTAATCATGAAGCTGACATCCTTCATACCACCGATGCCGATTTCATCAACGTTCATGGTTTCAACTTTCCATCTTTGTCTTTCTGCATAGCGAACATATACACGATACATCTCAGCCGCAAAAAGTGCTGCTTCATCACCGCCTGCGCCAGCCCTTATTTCTACGATAACGTTTTTATCATCATTAGGGTCTTTGGGCAGTAAAAGGATTCTCAGACGCTCTTCAAGTTCTTCAACCTGTTTTTTTGCATCTGTTAATGCTTCTTTTAACATATCACGCATTTCAGAATCATTTTCTTCATCCAGCATAATAAGACTGTCTTCGATATCCTGTTTCGCTTTTTTATAGTCCTTATAAGCTGCCACAATAGGTGTTAAATCGCTTTGTTCCTTCATTAATGACCGGAAACGATTTTGATCCGATGTTGCGGAAGGCTCATTGAGTTCATTCATAATATCTTCAAATTTGATTAATAAGTCTTCCAATTTATCAAACATGTTTATTTCCTCCTAAAATGCGGCTCCCCTTAAATATGGTAACCACATACTACACGGTCAAGACCTGCAAAATCTTTTATAATCTCTACTTCTATAAATTCTGCTGCTTTCATTAGCTCAGCTACAGCCTCGCCCTGGTCATAACCAATTTCAAAAAACAGACCGCCGCCGCCATTTAAATGGCTGATGGCCTGTTTTATAATTTCTCTGTAAAAAAACAATCCATCCTCTTTTCCGTCAAGAGCCATCAAAGGTTCAAAATCCCTGACTTCAGTCATAAGTTCAGGAATAACATGACTTGCTATATATGGTGGATTGGATACAATAATATCAAACTTATCCTGAATATTTTCAAATAAATCACTTTCAAAGAATAGGGCTTTGACTCCCAGCTGACTGGCATTTCTTTCAGCAACCTTAAGTGCCTCAAGAGACAAATCCGTACCAGTTCCCACACAGTAATTGCTGTAATGAAGCAGACTAATCAGTATACATCCTGAGCCCGTACAAATATCCAGGATTTTCATCCCATCATGGAGATTTCTTAGTACTTCTTCAACCAGAATTTCTGTATCCTGCCTTGGTATCAGTACATTCTGGTCGACATAAAATTGTAGCCCCATAAATTCCTGATAACCCAGTATATGCTGGAGTGGTATATGTTGTTCACGCTTTTCAATATCATTGATATAACTTTTTTCCTGTTCGTGCTCCACTTCCCGGTCCCCATGAATCAGTAAGTCACTACGATTAGTTGCACAAATAGCTTCCAGTAATAATCTTGCATCCAGTTCAGCTTCTGCTATCTGGGCTTTTTTCAACTTTTCAACCCCATAGGCAAATAACTCTTTGTATCTCATTTCTGATCCTCAGACTGTACCTTGTCTTTAGTGTCACTATTTTCTGCGGTTTCATCTGTAAAATCTTCTCCATTGGAATCTTCTGCATAAGCAGAATCATCTTCTTTTAAAAACTCTTCATCTACCACATAACCAAAATTTTCCTTATAATAAGTTTTCCAGTCAAAAACAGCTTCTACAGAAGCAATGGCCACTTCCACCATATCTTCATCTGGTTCTTTGGTTGTCAGTTTTTGAAGCAGCATTCCGGGTGCAGAAAGTGCACGAATTATAATATTGTCGCTTCTGCCTGCAAGTCTTAAGATCTCATAGGATATTCCTGCAATAACAGGTATTAAAACGATACGATAAACTACTTTTAATAACGTACTGTCTGTACGAATAAAGAAAAAAAGCACGACACTGACCATCATAACAAACAACATAAAGCTAGTTCCACAACGTTTATGCTGTCTGGAACACTTCATGACATTTTTTACAGTAAGAGGGCGTCCTTTTTCCACGCAGTTAATACATTTATGTTCTGCTCCATGGTACATGAATACTCTCTTGATATCTTTCGACAAAGAAATCAGCACCACATAGATAATAAATATGGCAATGCGGATAACACCTTCAATAATTGCTACCAGAGAAGCGTTGCGAATCTGCTTTGTAAGTAAATCGCTTAAGAAATATGGAAGCACCATAAAAATAGCCACTGCAAACACTATTGATATGACTGTTACCAGACCCATCAGTACTTTTTCTGCATATCCCTTAAAAATTTTGTTCAGTATTTTGTCAGAAACAGATTCCTTCTGTTCCTCATCTTCATAAAAAGAAGCAGAATAATTTAATGTGGAAATTCCTAACATCATAGAATCTATAAAATTGAAAATTCCCCTTATAAACGGGGTCTTTTTTAATATATTTCCATGAAGAACTCCTTGAAATTCATCTGTTTCAATCTCTATTTCACCATCTGGTCTTCTGACTGCAACCGCATAATGGTCCTGATTTTTCATCATGACCCCTTCTAAAACTGCCTGTCCGCCAATACCTGATGATCCTTTTTCTTTTTGTTTAGCCATGTTGTGTCGTCTCCTAAACTAACGAGGTTGTCTGCAATGGCAGCCAACTCGTAACGAATAATCTGCAAAGGTCGTCAAATTGTAACAAGTTTGTCTGCAAAAGCAGCTATCCATTAACAAGTAGTCTGCATAGGTAGTCAAATTGTAACAAGTTTGTCCGCAAAAACAGCCAACTCTTAATGAGATTGTCTGTATTGCAATTCAACTTACCGTAAAAATAAGGTTGAGATATGATTACCTCAACCTTGTCTGCATTCCTATTTGCTTTCCACGCCATATTTCTTGTTGAATCTTTCAATACGACCATCAGATCTTGCAGATTTCTGCTGACCTGTGTAGAATGAATGACACTTAGAACAAACTTCAACGTGAATTTCTTTTTTGGTTGAACCAGTTACAAATGTGTTGCCACAGTTGCAGGTAACAGTTGTTTCATAATAATTAGGATGGATTCCTTCTCTCATTTCTTTTCACCTCTCTATATATCGATCACACTTGTATTGAGCATGCTTACAACAAGTATTCATTGCTTACTTAACAAGTATCTTTATTATGGATTTTACCATAAACAGCTTTTTTATTGTAGCATAGGATATTCTATACTGCAAGTATTTTTTTAAATTAAATTGATTTCAGGTTTTCTTAGAAAAAGTTGATTTTCTTTACCATACTTACAAATTCAGCGTTGTTTTTTGTCTTGGAAAACATATCAATAATCTTATCAACAGCATCATCTGATTTCAATCCGGTAAGTGCTTTTCTAATTATATTAATAGCCTCTAATTCCTCCGGCGTCAATAGTAAATCTTCTCTTCGCGTTCCTGACTTTGGAATATCTATCGCAGGGAATACTCTTCTTTCAGAAAGTTTACGATCCAGAACCATTTCCATATTACCAGTTCCCTTGAATTCTTCGTACACAACATCATCCATTTTACTACCTGTATCTACAAGCGCCGTAGCAAGTATCGTTAAACTTCCGCCACCTCGCATGTTTCTGGCAGCACCAAAAAATCTTTTTGGCATATATAATGCTGCAGGATCCAAACCACCGGACAAAGTCCTGCCACTTGGGGGAACTGTTAAATTATATGCTCTTGTAAGTCTGGTAATACTGTCTAACAAGATACAAACATCTCTCTTATGCTCTACCAGACGTTTTGCCCGCTCGATTACCATTTCAGAAACTCTCTTATGATGATCCGGGAGCTCATCAAAAGTAGAATAAATAACTTCTACATTTGGTCCTTCAATAGCTTCCTTGATATCGGTTACCTCTTCTGGTCTTTCATCAATA
>Ga0302288_1002484_pt1 | contig 10802 bp, 7 predicted proteins | sample III_Fen_N1_1_FD_194549 | JGI IMG/M metagenome (GOLD analysis project Ga0302288, IMG submission 194549) | Peat permafrost microbial communities from Stordalen Mire near Abisko, Sweden - III_Fen_N1_1 | ecosystem: Environmental > Terrestrial > Soil > Wetlands > Permafrost | place: Sweden: Abisko...
AGGTCCGATCGTTAAAAAAACGGCCATCCGGCCATTTTTTTAATTCAATTTTTCAAACAATCTTTTTAGGCTAACCTTATCGGCAATAATTGATTTTACCTGATCAATGGCGACCCTCTCCTGCTCCATCGTATCACGGTACCGGATGGTTACGGTGTTGTCTTCCATGGTTTGATGATCGATCGTCACGCAGAAGGGTGTACCAATGGCATCCTGACGTCTGTATCGTTTCCCGATTGAGTCTTTCTCATCGTACTGACAGTTGAACTCAAATTTCAGATCATCAATAATCTCGCGGGCTTTTTCGGGAAGTCCCTCTTTCTTGATCAACGGCATTACGGCCAGTTTGACAGGAGCCAGCGGAGCCGGAAGTCTAAGTACCACTCTGGTATCCTTTTTACCATCGCTACCATCAATCTCCTCTTCGCAATAAGAAGCAGAAAGCACCTGAAGAAACATCCTGTCGACGCCAATAGAGGTCTCAACCACATAAGGCACATATGATTCATTGAGTTCAGGATCAAAATACTGTATCTTTTTACCTGAATATTTTTGGTGCTGGGAAAGATCAAAATCGGTTCGGGAATGAATTCCCTCCACCTCTTTGAACCCAAAAGGAAATTTAAATTCAATATCTACTGCTGCATTGGCATAGTGGGCTAGTTTTTCGTGCACATGAAAGCGGTAGTTTGACTCACCGAAACCAAGGGCCTTGTGCCATTTGATGCGCGTTTCTTTCCACTTCTCAAACCAACCTAACTCAGAGCCGGGGCGAACAAAGAATTGCATCTCCATCTGTTCAAATTCACGCATCCTGAAAATAAACTGACGTGCAACGATCTCATTGCGAAAGGCTTTCCCAATTTGTGCAATCCCGAACGGGATTTTCATCCGTCCTGTCTTCTGTACGTTCAGATAATTGACAAAAATACCCTGAGCTGTCTCAGGACGAAGGTATATTTTCAATGAACTGTCGGCAGTTGAACCCATCTCGGTAGAGAACATGAGGTTAAACTGACGTACTTCAGTCCAGTTCCTGGTACCTGATACCGGACAGACAATTTCATTGTCTTCGATAATCTGTTTCAATTCTACCAGATCTGAATCATTCAGGGCTTTGGCAAAACGGGAGTGAAGGTCATCCCATTTCTTTTGATTTTCAAGAACCCTTGGATTGGTCTCCCTGAATATTTTCTCATCAAACGAACCGCCGAAACGACTGCGCGCTTTTTCGACTTCTTTGTCAATTTTCCCCTCAATTTTGGCAAGTTCCTCTTCAATCAGGACATCTGCACGATATCTTTTTTTGGAGTCTTTGTTGTCAATCAAAGGGTCGTTAAACGCATCAACATGACCAGACGCTTTCCATATTGTAGGATGCATAAAAATTGCCGAATCGATTCCAACCACATTTTCGTTGAGCAAGACCATTGAATCCCACCAATATTTCTTGATGTTGTTTTTCAGTTCAACGCCGTTTTGTCCATAATCATAGACAGCCCCAAGCCCGTCATAAATTTCACTGGAGGGGAAAATGTAGCCATATTCTTTACTGTGTGCGATCAGCTTTTTGAAAAGATCTTCCTGATTCATTTTTATATTGTAGTAATAAGCATTTAACTATTAGTATCTTGCATGAAACATATATCAATCAAGGTAATTATTTTACCTCTTCGAAGTCAACATATTCACCGTCGTTTTTCCGAAACATCTTTTCTTTTCTATCGGTACGCTCCACGGTTATCTTCCCTGGTGAAGAGTTTTCGGGTCTTCTCCTGGCTTCCTCTTGGGCTTTCATATCCCGGTAAATTTTATCAGCAGCTTTTTCTACCACTCTGGGGCCAAAATACCTGAGAAAAAACCTGAACCCATAATAGATGATAAGCAGGATAAAAAGAGTATCGAAAAAAGTGCCAATACTTAAGATGATAAAGAGTGACATAACTTAACGAAATTGCAACAGCGTACAAAAATAGTAAATTTTCTTTGAGGTTAACTCATTCAAAACGGACAGCCAGGAGCCGTTCTTTTAGGTTTTCGTTTGTAAGCTTCTTTGCTTTGCTTGGTTTCATCCTTAAAGATCAGATTGATTCCAATTCTTAAATTCGTGTTTCGGGCAGTAGTTGGTTGAAAGAATGAAATTACGTTGTCGGATATGGCATAAAGTTGAAAATATTTAAACCGGTATGCTGCCGCAAAACCCAGATTATCAGAAGTAGATTCGAGGACGGAATAACTTGCTGAAAGGGATAGTTTTGGGGAAACCGCAGTATTGGCCGAAGCTGTAAAAGAAGTATGCAGCATGTTATCGAACATTCTGACTCTGGCAACTCCTCCCAGGGAAGCATACTCATTCAGTTTGTATTCTCCTGCCATATATAATTTTACCGGTAGCAGGGTAGAAAAGCCGGATGTTGACTTAATAGGAAGAAAAGCAACCCGCATACTGTCTTTCAATGCAAGCAACAAAGATTTAACATCGGTCATTGAAGGTGGGTTATTGGTGGAGGTCTGCGTATTCAAGTTAATTCCGCGGAATAAAAAATGGCCGTTTTCCGAAAATGAGGTGATATCCTTGGTCCACGAGATAAATCCCAAGTCGATAAGGCTCATCGAAAATTCAAAATGCCTGTTGATTTTTGTCTTAAAGCCCAGATCAACCGCCAGCCCCGGATTACCAAAGTTGGTAAAATAGCTGTTCATGTTAAAATTATCTTTGGTTAACAGATGATATCCGGCATTGTTGATGATTTCCATATCAACTGGAGCAGAGATGAATGCCCTGCCATTTGCCGATAAATCAAGCTGATCTCCACTAATCGGCAATCCCCCTGCAAAACTCAACCCAGATGTCTTTATCCCTGCCATTCCAAAAAGTATTTTACCGGTTATCCCTACACTGGTTTTTCTGTTCATCTCTCTGGCATAGGTGAATGCAAATTCACGGTAATGTTGTGCACTGAAACCAAAATAACCTGACTGATAAGTGCTGCCCAGATAAGGGGTATTACCGTAATACAACAGATTCATAAGGCTTTTGGTAAAATAAAATTCGGCAAATTCTCGTTCAGACCAGGAAAATCCAAGAAAATTATCCTCTTTTTTCCATCCGCATTCAAGTAGCGTCAAGGCGGCCGACTCCGTCACAAAATTTTTATCATCAAAGGAAGAGAGTAATTTTTTAAAATCCCATACCAAGGAGTCTGCAAGTAATCCTGTTCCTCTATGAATCAAATCGTGGTAGCACCAATTGTTGGTATTTGCAGAAAGGTCGAGCTTAGAGGCAAAAGGCATGCTGATGTAAAACCCTTTTTCAATTCCGGGTCTGGCAGGATTTAGATCCTTGGTTTGGGGTACCCCCTTCAGAAAATAGAGGGTGTTAGGCTGCGCATCCAAACTTATCGACCCGGAAATAATCAGTATAATAGCTAAAACAAGCTTGAAAATCAGCCTCATAACTTTATTTTGAACAGATTAACAGGTGCCCGGAATCCAATTTTAAAAGAGATTTGAGCGTTTTTTAAAACATTGGAAAAAACTGTGCCTTCATTGGGTTTATAGAGCGTAACAGATAAATTTATCTGGGTTGCAATGGCCAGATTTGCTACATCAGTAGAATTCAGTTTATACTCAAGGGAATCATGGGATGCTTCTGTTACATCTCCCTGAAGATTGATGGTTGCAGCACTCAGTAATTTATTCCCGGAATCCATGCTTGAACCCGTAAAAGATAATTTGTACCGGTACTTCATCGGTGTTTCATTGACCGTTTTTACGACTACAACCATTGAATCAGTGCCAGAAGTATTGAATGAAATACCGTTTAGGGGATAAGGAATTAAATTGAAATTTAATGAATCATTGGTGAAAGGGGTACTCCCAAACCCCGGAACTGTCGCATAATCCTTAACTAAATATGTCCCAACCGAAAATGGCCGGTAAACAATCGGATCAAGACCGACAGGGTCAGTAAATCTGTTTAATTCAAAATCAGATAAATTACATGAAAACAGAAATATCGCCATTGTACCCAGCAGACTGACAAACCAATAATTTTTCATCTGTGATCTATTTTAAGTTGACAAATGGAACCTCAAAGAATCATACTAATTTGAAAAATTATTCTCATGGTCGTTCCATTTTTTTAATCATTTGATAGTTTGATAAAAACCCGTCCGATGTAGCTACCAATAAATTAACGACATCTCCGTTGGCATTAAAAGATCCGATGGTTAGAAGACTGAATTTCCCCGGTAGAAAAATATTAAAAATTGAGCCATCTTTTTTTATCAGGATGGTTTTATTTTCAGCCATAGAACTCAATTCTATTACTTTCTCATCCCCAATATTAAATATGGAAGGTGATTGATCGATTGAGGCGTCCACAGTATGTGAAAAAATAGGTTCCCCGGAAAAATCATACCGGACGAGGTTTTGCTTATCGAAGAAAAGGAAATCTATATGTCCTTCACCGGTTAAATCAACAGGAAGGAAAAAGTGGGTTGAAGAATAATTCCCAGTATGGATGCTTCTTGTCAAACCATCAAAACCAAACAACCTGATATTTCCATGCTCATCGGATGTAACCATGTTTTCATGGTTACCTTTTATTCGGATCAGACTGATATCGTTCTCCGAATGGACAAATTCATCTTTGATTCTTACTCTCACTTTCCCCTGTCTGTCCAGAATATAGGTGTGCTTACGATCAAAAAATACGATATAATCCCTGGATTCTACCCGGAAATGATGAACCGGAAAATCGACGACACCCTCGGTTGATTTGGGTGCCCATCCTGCAATTTTCTTGCCGTTTTTGTCGAGACTGTAAACTTTATGATCGGCACAGGCAATCAGGTATCTGTAATCCTTTTTACCATCATAGTCAAAGACGGCCATTTCGTTGGTAGCAGATGATTTAAGCCAAACAGGAAAATTTTTTATTTCCATTCCATTCCGATCGATCAGATGAATGGCCTCTTTGGTATTGAAAAGCAACTGATATTCACCATTTCTTTTGAAATCAATCATTTTAATCCCACCCATGATAACACCCTCCAAGTGGATTTTCAAACGTTCTAACCCCTCCTTGTCGAGACTGATCAGATTATTCCCGATATCCTGGAAAACAAGCTCTTTAGCCATATTCTTATCCGAATAAGAGACAAAAACAGGTTTGTTCCGCATTTTTGCCTTTAGTGGATACTTCCAGTAAGGAAGCTGATTTTGATCGAAAATTGGATTGACAATTAGAGAAGCGGTGTTATAAACCATTCCGTTTTCAGATCCCCATTGCCAGGCAAAATTTTCAAGTTTCTTCAGATTGTGAATGGATTCATTCAGCTTTTTATAGAGTCTTGGACTGAAGACTGGTTCGAAAAAAGGAAGCGACTGACCCGGAGTACACCACATATAGAAATTGTAGGATTGTGCCAACCCTGAAGTAAATTTCGCATAGGATGAATTCCCCTGCAAAAGCTCACCCGTCTTAAGAAGAGTCAGGTACCTTCGAAGTGATCCGGGTGTTGATCCCATCAAGATAAAGCCATCCCCGGCTGTCATCCAATTCGTTTTTACCGAGCCAAAATAGAGCTCCCCAATGATCTTCCCAAAATATTCGCAGGGGACTTTCCAGATATTGTTTTTTGCAGCATCTGACGCTTCAATGTCTTGCTGTCGGTTTTTATTACCTAAGGACCATTTTTTAATAGAAGAAAACAAGGAGTCATTGGGATTCGATCTTACCTTCATCAGCAGAAAGCGATTGTCTGATTTATCATCCAGATTTAGGTTGGTGAACACTATCGCGGCTTCACCAGTCCAGCTTTTTTTAAAATACTGGCTGATATTCAGGTTTAGTTCATTGGAAACTGTAGCTACCTGGTTATTGTAATTCACAATTTGTCCATTCTTCCGCAGGTAACCGGTATAATCTTCAAAATATTGTACCGGACTGGAAAGACATTGTGCCAAGAAAAAAGTAGTGGTTACCGGCATCCATCTCGGAAGTGAGCCAGACAGTGGTTTTTGGCGTTTATAAATATTCAGGAAAGATGCCGATGTAGTATCAGAAACAGTATATCCATTGACGAATAACCGCCTCTCTTTCTGCATCACATCAAGCTCCGTCCATTTTGCATAATTGGGTTGTAAGATTCCGTTAGCTGTGGAATCGGAACAAAAGCCAGACAAATAGGAGGGGAACATCTTGTGGTTGACAAAAATATTAAGATCAACATTTTCCGTTGTATTTTTATTGATCCTGAGATAGTCGGCATCATCCAGAACTGAATGTTGGTCCATCTGATCAATGGCTTTCCTGAGATGGGATAGATCATTACCGACCATCAGAACCCCTCTGTAATAGGCAACCAAAATCCTCCACTTAACACTTTTCTCAATCCATTCATATTGTTGTAGTGAAGCATCTTTAAACTTCGGAGTGGTTACTATACTATTTTTGGAGAGAAAGTAATTTCTTAAAAACGAATTGATACTATTTTTCTCTGTAATACTGCCAATATCGAGCAGAAAAAGTTTCGAGCTATCTGTGGGGACGACAAACAATTCCTTGTGCCGGAGAAAACTTTCACACTCTTTATTCTGATGAATCAATGAATCTATCAGGACTAAATCTTTGTAAAGCACCGATATTTCACTGAAATTTCCCATAGCTTGCCAACAACTGTTCTTTACAGTTTTTTCGGCAAAATCACCCAGGTTGCGAATTCTGACAAAAAATGGGGATTCCACCGGAACGGCTCTGAGTGGAGAAGTACCGAGATATCTGGATTCTTTGGCAAAGAAATACCAACCCGCTGTCATTCCCGTTATCAGCAGGAGGGTAATAATAAAAAACAATCGTTTCCACATAATCGTTTTACTATTCTATCGTAAAAATAGTATTTTAACAAGGAATAGAGCGGTTTAGGGCAAATATTCCCAAAATAGGATCAGGAAAAACTATTGTGATTTCACCTGGGAAGCATCCACAATCTTGTAGACTTTATCGGATCGTCTGACTTTGGAAGGGACGATTACCGAACAGTATGATCCTTTAGGGGCCTCATCTACCGATTTTAATTCGACCCTTACCTCTGAAACAACAGTTTGCATGACGCCACTGCTTGGGCCGGTGATCAGGATTTCGTCTCCTGGTTTCAATGTACCGGTTTCAAGCTTGACCTCCCCAACACTCAGGTTGGTATAATAATTGGTGATTTTACCCAGATAGACCCTCCTTTTGGAGGCCATTGATCCATAATTTCCGCTCCATTCACCCAATCGCTGACCGAGGTAGTAACCATCCCAGAATCCTCTGTTAAAAACTGTGGCAAGCCTTTTGTCCCAACCGGCAATTTTTTCAGCATCAAATGTACCTTCCAAATAGGCATTGGCAGCTTCGCGGTAACATTCGACAACACATTTCACGTAATCGGCACTTCTGGCACGTCCTTCAATTTTCAGTACCGTAACACCTGCATCCAGGATTTTATTCAAAAAATGAATGGTTTTGAGGTCTTTCGGCGACATGATGTATTCATTGTCGATTTCCAGTTCTGCTCCGGTCTCCTTGTCTGTGACGGTATAAGCCCGGCGGCAGCTCTGCATACAGGATCCCCTGTTGGCCGAAGAATTCATCTCGTGAAGGGAGAGGTAACATTTACCTGATGTTGCCATACACAAAGCACCATGCACAAACATCTCAAGGCGTATTAACCCGCCCCCCGGCCCGCGCAAGTCATCCGCTTTTATCTTGTTGGAGATCTCCCATACCCTGCCAATGTTCATCTCTCTTGCCAGCACCATCACATCTGCAAACTGTGCATAAAATTTAACAGTTTCGTAATTGGTGATATTCAATTGAGTAGAAATATGAACCTCCATGCCAATGGCCCGACAGGATTGTATGACGGCTAAATCGGAAGCAATTACGGCCGATACTCCTGCCTCTTTGGCAGCAGCAATTATCTTCTTTAAGGTTTCCGCTTCTTCATCAAAAACAACCGTATTGACCGTCAAATAGGTTTTAACCCCGGCAACTCCTGCCCTTCGCGCAATCTCCTTCAGATCTTCAAGGGTAAAATTATTGGCCGATCTCGCCCTCATGTTTAGATGCTCCACTCCAAAGTAGACAGAACCGGCACCCGCTTGAATGGCTGCCATCAATGATTCATACGAACCAACCGGTGCCATGATTTCAATATTCTTTGACATTTGTCCTTGTGTATTTAAATATAAAGAGTCTAAAGTGAGCCAAGATACCTAAATAACTAAACTGAAAATTCCAAATATTTACATCATTAAAAGTAAACACTTTAGCCATTTTAGACACTCTTTCGGGATCAAAAATAAGAATTAATCTGTTGTGAGAATTCTGATCATCCCCTGATAATGTTTTCGTTTTAACTGTATATTTGAAAATTTCCTTCTTGAATGTGAACAAATCTTAACTTCTCAATTTATGAAGTACTTATTATATGCCTTACTGGCACTGATTTTTCTTGTGTCAGCAAAATCTGACAAAAATTATTACAACGAAAAATACCGGCCTCAGTTTCATTTTTCACCTGAGAAGAATTGGCTTTTTGAATCCAATGGATTTGTCTATTACCTTGGTGATTATCATCTTTTCTATCGCAATGTCTCTATTTCCAATAAAAATTTCAGCGATCAGGTGGGGCATGCTGTCAGTAAAGATCTCATACATTGGAAACATCTCCCGGTTGCTTTCTCCCCTGCTGAAAAAGCCACCCATCAGATTTCCTCAAATCCTACGTCGGGCAGTGCAGTGGTCGATTCGATGAATGTAACGGGCTTACAGCAGAAGGGGGAGAAACCGATGCTCATTTTTTATTCAGACAGCATAGGAGATCAAAATTTGGCATTTAGCAACGATAATGGCATTACCTGGAATAAATATGCAAAAAATCCGCTTATCAGGAATACCGGAGGGGAGTCTCATGATCCCAAAGTATTTTACCATCCCCAGACCAGAAAATGGATTCTTGCTATGTTTTGCAACAAAGGGGAAGGGATTGAAAAGGACGGTATTTCTTTCTACAACTCAACCGATTTATTGCACTGGAGTTTCTGTAGCCATCTGGAAGGATTCGGAGAGCGTCCGGATGTTTTTGAGGTTGGATTTGAAGGAAAATCCACTGAAAAGAAATGGGTAGTTTTGAGTGGCGAGGGAGATTATAAAATTGGCGTCTTTGATGGAATGACTTTCAAATCAGAAACTGGGATTAAAAAACTCGATTTCGGAAAAAATTTCTTTGCAGCACAAACCTTATTTAATTCACCCAATGGGAAAGTAATCCAGATTGCCTGGATGAGAGGGGGTGAATTCCCCGATATGCCCTTCAATGGTCAAATGAGTTTTCCAACTGAATTATCACTTAGATCGACAAGTAAAGGCACTGTATTGTGCAGGAAACCCATTGAGGCTATTTCGACTTTATATGAACATGGAACACTTAAAAAAGACAAGAACCTGATACCTGGTATTAAAGGCAATCTCTTAGGAGGCATCAAAGGAGACGCTGTTTTTATCAAGATAGTTTTACAACCCAAGAATTCTGATATTTTTGGATTTGTCGTACGAAATGGGAAAAAATCGAACGGCACTGATATCCATTACGACGCAGCTAAAAAAATAGTGGAAGCGAATAATGTTAAAATGCCGCTTGAACCTGTAGATGGAAAAATTGAACTTGAAATACTGCTCGACAGATCATCCATCGAAATATTCGCTAACCATGGCGAATCAGGAATCAGTACCTGTTTTTCTCCCACGGAGGGAGAAGAAGAGATGCTTCTCTATACGCAGGGAGGTGAACTCTTCGTTGAATCGTTAGAGGCGTACACCCTAAAAACAGCCTGGCCGAACAAATAAATTAAGTTTATCTTTGTCCACAGATTATTTTTTGACTCCTGATCTTCCAAAAGTCCTGCTTTAATGGCAAACCTGCTCGAAAATATTGATTATCCATCTGATCTTAAAAAAATTAAAGAAAAGGATTTGCCAAAGGTATGTGCCGAGCTGAGAAAATTGATCATTCAGGAGGCCTCCTGCAATCCTGGTCATTTTGGAGCCAGTATGGGCGTTATCGAGTTGACTGTTGCCCTGCACTACGTTTACAACACTCCTTATGATAAACTAATATGGGATGTCGGGCACCAGGCATACGGACATAAAATCCTAACAGGAAGAAGAAAACAATTTTCGACCAACAGAACCTACAAAGGGCTAAGTGGATTTCCAAACATGTCTGAAAGCGAATACGATGCTTTTGGGGTTGGACACTCATCCACTTCGATATCCGCAGCCCTTGGCATATCAATAGCTTCTGCGCTGAACGGGGAAAAAGACCGTAAGGTAATCGCAGTAATCGGGGATGGATCCATGACAGGCGGATTGGCTTTTGAAGGCCTTAACAATGCTGGTGATGCCAACGCTGATCTGCTGGTCATCCTGAACGACAACAACATGTCGATCGATCCTAATGTTGGTGGTATCAGCAGGTACTTTGTGAGGATGCAGACCTCTAAAACTTACAATCGACTTCGATCAGGGGTATGGCAGGTACTTAAACATTACAAAAAGGCGGGTAGAAATATGTTGTCGTTGTTAAGGAAACACCAACATGCTGTAAAGTCAATTGTTTTTAACGACAGTAATCTGTTTGAAGCACTTGGCTTTCGCTATTTTGGACCTGTTGATGGTCACGATGTGGTCGCGCTTACCAGGATTTTCAACGATCTGAAAGATATCCCCGGGCCTAAACTTCTTCATGTGC
>Ga0302288_1002487_pt1 | contig 10783 bp, 10 predicted proteins | sample III_Fen_N1_1_FD_194549 | JGI IMG/M metagenome (GOLD analysis project Ga0302288, IMG submission 194549) | Peat permafrost microbial communities from Stordalen Mire near Abisko, Sweden - III_Fen_N1_1 | ecosystem: Environmental > Terrestrial > Soil > Wetlands > Permafrost | place: Sweden: Abisko...
ATACCGCGCGTCGGGTATGCTCGGGTGAGGTGACCAGTAAAATAGCCTTGTCGGTTAGTTTTTCTTTATTAAAATACTGAAGTTGGATTGCTTCGGATCTTGTGTTGGTGGCTGTTTGCTCGTAAAGCAGTCGGGCAGGGGCAATTCCTTTGCTGATCAGTTCGGCTGCCACCTTTCGGGCTGTGCTGAGCGAATCGGTTGGGTCTCCGGGGATCGAAATCACAATCCTGCTTTCGGGCGACTCAACGGCGGCGCGATGTACAAAAAAAATCCGCATCAGGCTCGATTCGCTGGGCATTCCGCCGCCGCCAAGTAAAATGATGTAATCGGGTTTTTTGGCAATTTGCGATTTGCTGGTTCCCAGCCAGTAATAGCCCCAGTATGGCAAACTGGTGAAACTCAGGATTAAAAATACGAGGAACAGTATTCCGAATGCAACAAACATTGCACGAAAAAAGATCCAACTGCGTTTAAATATCTTCGGTTTTGCCATAGGTGAATGATCCGTAAAGTGCGAAAGTTAGAGAAATTTCAGGATTCGAAATAAGATAAACAGAAATATGTAGCTTTGAACGGAAAAGCGAACCGAATGCAGCATCATTAATTGGTAAAAATGGGAAAAAGTAAAAGCGGCTTTCATAAGCGCATCATGAGTTTTAGTTATGCTTTTAAAGGATTGTATGACCTTGCTAAATCGGAACCAAATGCCCGGATTCATCTGGTAGCAACGATTGCCGCTGTTTCTGCCGGAATATTTTTTCGAATATCGAATACAGAATGGTGCATTATTTTAATTGTGATCGCACTTGTTTGGGCTGCCGAAGCGATCAACACGGTAATTGAAAAACTCGTCGACCATTTATTTCCTGAATATCACGAAACTGCACGAATTGTCAAAGATATCGCCGCCGGGGCTGTTTTGGTCTGTGCAATCGTGGCGCTGATCTGTGGATTGATTGTGTTTTTACCGAAATTAGTCTCAATCGTCTTTTAAATCGCTTGTTGTTCGGATATTAATTTCTTTTGTATTCCTGGTAGGTTCAAACGAAAAGGCAGGAATCGCAAGTAATACCAAATGCAATTCTAAATCAGTCCAAAACCATTCTGGTATAATGCCGATGAATAGAAATGTTAAGGCCAATCAAGCGGGCGAAGATTGGACTGCTACATTTCTTCAATCGGTATAAACCGGTTCCATTTCTTTTTTCTCTTTCCTTTTTTTTCTGATTAATCTACTTTTTTACCGAGAACTTGTAAACCGTAGTCGATTTGAGCGTTTCGCCCGGTTTCAGCAAGGTATTCGGAAAATTGGGATGGTGAGGCGAATCGGGATAATGCTGGGTTTCCAAACAAACGCCACTACGGTAATTGTATGGATTTCCGCGTTTTCCGATGATGTCTCCTTTCAGAAAGTTGCCGGAATAAAGCTGAACAGTTGGTTCGGTGGTGAAACATTCCATAAAACGGCCAGATTCAGGTTCGTATAAACTGGCACAGAAAGCAAGTTGCTTGTTATTCGGATCTTTATTCAGGATGTAGTTATGGTCGTAACCGCTGCCCGCGTGAAGTTGGGAACTATTAATACGTTCGCCAATGGTGTGAGGCGAAGTAAAATCGAGGGCTGTTCCGCGTATATCGACAATTTCGCCGGTCGGGATCAATTGCGAATCGGCTACCGCAGTCGTGAAATTGGCATCAATCACCAGCACATGGTTCAGAATGTCGCCCATTCCTTCGCCCTTCAGGTTAAAATAGGCATGGTTGGTTAAGTTGAAGAAACACGGTTTATCGGTCGTAGCTTCATAATCGATCTTCAAGCCGTTGTCTTTGGTCAGGGTGTAGGTCACTTTCACATTTTTATTTCCGGGGAAACCCCATTGCCCATCGGCGCTTGCTAGTGTCATTTCAACGGCTGACCCTTCCGCAGTCTTAATTTCCTTCGCATCGTAAACCTGCCGGTAGAAACTTTCGGGACCTGAATGGAGACATGCCTGAAAATTGTTAACCGGCAACTGATAAATTCGTCCGTCGATTTTAAATTGGGCATTGGCAATCCGGTTGGCATATGGCCCAACAACCGCTCCCAGACTGGCATTTCCGTTAATATATCCATCGATGGAGGCAAAGCCCAGAATTACATCTTCCAGGTTGCCTTTTTTATCAGGCGCAAAAACCGAAACAATTTTAGCGCCGTAATTGGTCAGGGTGACTATAATTCCACCGTCATTTTTCAGAGTAAACAAAGTAGTTTTTTCCCCATTCACTTCCGTTTCAAAATCAGCTTTCGAATAGGTCATGGCAAACTCCTTTTTGGGTGCCGAACACGCACCAAATAATACGATAAGAATGAATAAACCGATAAAATATTTCATACGGATAGCGAATTGCAGGTTTTCTAAACGTAAAGATACTCGTTTCGGCAAAACCACAAGCCGAATCAGCTCACTTTTGGTAACTCTGAGCCAATTCAAAACATAAACTTTGCTTGTCGGGATGTCCGTTGTTAATCAGTACTTATTTCATTTTGCAGGTTTTAAAAATGTAATCGGTACTGCATCATCGGGTAAAATCCAAGCTGATTCACATTTTTGCTTCAAATCAAAAAAAAGAGGTCGACCACAGGTGTGGTTTGCTTCAAATTGAAAAGAGGAGGTCGACCACGGTTGTGGTTTGCTTCAAATTAAAAAAAGGAGGTCGACCACGGTTGTGGTTTGCTTCAAATTAAAAAAAGGAGGCCGACCACGGTTGTGGTTTCGTTCAAATCAAAAAAAAGAGGTCGACCACGGTTGTGGTTTGCTTCAAATTGAAAAAAGGAGGTCAACCACGGTTGTGGTTTCGTCCAAATTAAAAAAAGGAGGTCGACCACGGTTGTGGTTTTGTTCAAATCAAAAAAAAGAGGCCGACCACGGGTGTGGTTTGCTCCAAATCAAAAAAAGGAGGTCGACTTCGGTCGAAGTTTGAGCCAACTAAAAAAAAGAGCCTGTTGATCCGGTCGTTAAAGGAATGGGTAGCGCTATTTTCCTTCATTTGAGCATTGGCGAAACCCCAAATCCAAGTTCCGGATGTGTGGCGGAAACACTAAAAGAGTTGGAATGGCTCTTGATTTGGATGAATCCGGAATATAAACCATCGATACTCATGGGTAATGAAAGGGTTTTGATGGAAGGATTAAAAAAGTAGAATTTACCCTTCTGTTACGTGATTTAAATCATATAAATACGGCCTTGATTCATAGAAATAATTATTTTTGACAGGACTATCGTTTCAATTTTAAAGCTCATTTTCATTGTACATGCAGCAAAAGACTGACAACAACATCATCACCATCGAGCGCTTATCTCACGCTTTTTCGGGTAAGACTGTTCTTCAGGATATTAACCTCTCCATCGGCAAAGGAGAATTCGTAACTATTCTTGGTCCATCGGGTTGTGGAAAAACAACCTTGATGCGGTTAATTGCCGGATTTCTAAAGGTTTCGGAAGGGAAAATCGCCATCGCCGGACAGGATGTAACCGAAACGCCTCCACATCTCAGGCCTGTTAATACTGTTTTCCAGCGATATGCACTTTTCCCGCATCTCAACGTGTTCAACAATGTGGCTTTCGGTCTTAACCTGAAAAAATTGCCAAAGGATGTTATCCTGAAAAAAGTTAAAAAAGTGCTGAAAATGGTTGTGATGACCGATTACGAGGAGCGTGATGTCGATTCGCTTTCGGGCGGACAGCAGCAGCGCGTTGCCATTGCCCGCGCCATTGTGAACGAACCCGAAGTTTTGCTGCTCGACGAACCGCTGGCTGCCCTCGACCTGAAGATGCGGAAAGACATGCAGATGGAAATCAAAGCCATGCACAAAAAACTAGGCATCAGCTTTGTCTATATCACCCACGATCAGGAAGAAGCGCTAACGCTTAGCGATCGCATTGTGGTGATGCGCGAAGGTGTTATTCAACAAATAGGTTCCCCAATCGAAATATACAACGAACCGGCCAATGCGTTTGTGGCCGATTTTATTGGCGAAAGCAACATTCTGAACGGCGTCATGATTAAAGATAGCCTGGTTGAATTTGCCGGTCATCAATTTGAATGCGTGGACAAAGACTTTGCCCCGAATGAGCCGGTCGAAGTGGTGATCCGTCCCGAAGACATCTATATTTTCGAACTGTCGGAAGCCGCGCAATTCAGCGGAAAGGTGACATCGTGCATTTTCAAAGGGGTGCATTACGAGATGATGGTTACCACTCCGGAAGGTTATGAGTTTTTGATTCAGGATTACCGCAATTTTGAACCGGGTCATACCGTTGGTCTTCGGGTTAAACCGTTCGATATTCAGGTAATGAAAAAAGAAAGGCATTGCAATACTTTCAAAGGTACTGTTGTTGACAAAACACACGTTCGCTTTCTGGGTACGCCCTTCGAATGTGCGGATACTCATTCTTTAGCCGGTGGAACTGAAGTCAGGGTGAAAGTCGAATTCGGGGATGTGAACCTTCAGGATAACCAGGAAGATGGTATGCTCAGTGGCGTGGTGAGTTTTATTTTGTACAAAGGGAACCATTATCATCTGACCATTTTAACCGGCAACAACGAACATATTTTTGTGGATACCAACGATGTGTGGGACGATGCCGATTGCATCGGAATAAGCATTTCTCCGGAAAGTATTTTAATTGAAACGATTTAAATTCCGAATATCGTGCAACGAAAAGTTTTGTCATTTTTAGGGCGTAGAAGGAACTGGACCATACCATACATGCTTTTTCTTGCATTTTTCGTGTTGGTACCGATGGCGCTCATCGTATTTTATGCCTTCACCACCATCGAAGGTACTTTTACATTCGCCAATATTCAAAAGTTCTGGATACATCCTGAAGCCATGCAGACGTTCCTGTATTCGGTTGTTGTAGCCTTGATTACTACAGTTATATGCATTCTGATTGGGTATCCGGCCGCTTACATTCTGAGCAAAATGGAATCACGGAAGGCAAAATTACTGGTCATCCTTTTCATCCTCCCGATGTGGATCAATTTCCTGATCCGAACCCTGGCCACCGTAGCGCTTTTCGATTTCCTGAAGATTCCACTGGGCGAAGGCGCCCTCATCTTCGGAATGGTTTACAATTTTCTACCTTTCATGATTTACCCGATCTACAATATTCTGCAAAAGACCGATCAGAATTTGATTGAAGCGGCGCAGGATCTTGGCGCCAATCCGAGGCAGGTATTTTTCAAAACCATTTTTCCACTGTCGATTCCCGGAATTACAAGCGGAATCATCATGGTTTTCATGCCGGTTATTTCGACTTTCGCCATTGCCGAACTGCTCACCATCAATAACATAAAGCTTTTTGGAACCACCCTTCAGGAAAATATTTACAACGGAACCTGGAACTACGGAGCCGCATTGTCGCTGGTTATGCTGTTGTTTATCGGAATAACGGTCGTGCTTAACGGCGAAGGAAGTTCGAAAGCTGCCGAGGAGGGCAACCTGATATGATCAAACGAATTCTCTCCTCGTCGTACCTGGGCATTTTGCTGGTGATGCTTTATGCGCCCATCCTCATCATCGTTATTTTCTCGTTTACCGAAGCCAAAGTTTTGGGTAACTGGACAGGTTTCTCGCTGAAACTCTATGCTTCCATTTTTCATGGAGGATTGCACCACTCGCTCACCAGCGCCCTTTGGAATACGCTCATCATCGGATTGATTGCCGCCGCAGCTTCAACCGTGCTGGGAACCATGGCGGCTATTGGCATCTACAATTTGTTGCCCCGCGCACAAAAAGCCATGCAAATGGTGAACACCATTCCGATTTTAAATCCGGATATTATTACGGCCATATCGTTGTTTCTGCTGTTCGTCAGTCTGGGGATTTCGCAGGGGTATGCTACCGTTATTTTAGCGCACATCACGTTCTGTACACCGTATGTGGTGCTGAGCGTTTTGCCCCGGTTGCGCCGCATGAATCCCAATCTTTACGAAGCGGCTCTCGATTTGGGCGCAACACCATTGCTGGCAGTCTGGCGAATTCTGCTTCCGGAGCTGAAACCGGGAATGATCAGCGGCTTTATTCTGGCATTCACCCTTTCGATCGACGATTTTGTAGTAACCTTGTTTACCATCGGGAACCAGGGGCTTGAAACGCTTTCGACCTACATTTATGCCGATGCCCGAAGAGGAGGACTGACCCCGGAACTTCGGCCACTGTCGGCTATTATTTTCATTACGGTTCTGGCGTTGTTGCTGGTCATCAACCAACGGGCCGCAAAGAAGAAATTGTAAATCAAACCACTAATACAACTTCAATGAGAACAACTGCAAAACCAAAATTTAGGAACTACCTGATTGTCCTGGTACTTCTGGCTAGTGTAATTTCCATCTTCAATGCATGTAAGGAGAGTAATGAATCGAGAAAAAAAGTCCTGAAAATTTATAACTGGGCCGATTATATCGATGAAGGACTGCTTACCGAATTTCCGAAGTGGTACAAAGAACAGACCGGTGAAGATGTGAAAATTGTGTACCAGGTTTTTGATATGCCTGAAGTGATGTACACCAAGATTGCCATGGGAAAGGAAGATTTCGATCTGACTTGCCCAACCCAGTATGTGATTGAAAAGATGCTCAAAAATGATCTGCTATTGCCAATTGATCGCAATTTCGGAAAAACAGGCAGTTCCCTTGGTAATATCTCACCATTCCTGCGCAACCGTATGGATGCTTTCAGTGTTCCGGGCAAGAAAGCCGTCGATTATATGGTTCCTTACATGTGGGGAACTTCAGGCATATTGTACAACACCAAAAACATATCAAAAAACGAAGCTCAATCGTGGGCTTGTTTGTGGGACCCGAAAAACAAAGGCAAAATACTGATGAAAGATCACTATTGGGATGTTTACAACATGGCTGCTACCGTTGGCTTTTATCCGGATATTGTTTCGGGAAAACGTACCCGGTACGATGTTTCGAACGACCATGCCGACGCTGATATTGCCATGGTTGAGAAGCAGTTGAAAGCATTGAAGCCAAATCTGGCAGGCTGGGAAGCCGATTTTGGTAAAGAAATGATGGCCAAGGGGCAGGATTGGTTGAATTATGCCTGGAGTGGCGATGCTGTTTGGGCCATCGACGAAGCTAAGAAAGTTGGCGTTTCGCTTGATTACGAAGTGCCTAAAGAAGGCAGCAATGTATGGTTCGATGGCTGGGTAATCCCAAAATATGCGCGCAATGTAAAGGCTGCGAGTTATTTCCTGAATTATCTTTGCCAGGCGAAAATTGCTTTGCGCAACATGAACGTAAGCGGCTATTGCAGTGCCGTGGCAACTCCCGAAATCATTAAAGCGCAATCCGATTCAACACTCACCGAAACCGTTAACCTGAATTATTTTTTCGGTCCGGGCAACGGCAAACTGCACATCAACCCGATCCAATATCCCGACAGCTCGGTGGTTGACCGCTGTGTGTTGCTTCACGACTTCCTTGATAAAAACGACCAGGTACTTGAAATGTGGAGCCGCGTAAAAGGGAATAATGTAAACTAACCTGATCATAGCACTAAAAAGAGTCAGGGTTTCACTCCAAGTGAAGCCCTGATTAAGGTCTGAGTTCATTCTCAGAGATGTTGAACTCAATACTGAAAATAACTATCTTTGAAGAAAAACAGAAGGATGAACAGAATCATACAAGATCGGATGAGAGAACTGAAAGATTTATGTCGCCAATACGACATCAAATTGATGTATGTGTTTGGTTCAGTTTGCACTGAAAAGTTCAATGAAGAAAGTGATATCGATATACTGATCTCATTTAAGGAAATATCCATCGAAAAATATACCGACAACTATTTTGAGTTACATCATAAACTCGAAAAGCTCTTTAATCGGAAAATCGATTTATTGACGGAGAAATCACTTTCGAACCCATACCTGATCGAAAGCATTGAGGAAACCAAACAATTGCTTTATGCAGCGTGAAGTGAAGAAATACTTGTTTGACATCAAGGAATCAATTGATTCAATTGAACTGTACTTACAGGACAAACGTGACTTCAATGAATATTTTGCCAATAAACTTTTAAGACGCGGAATAGAACGGGAATTGGAAATCATTGGTGAAGCCACCAATCGAATATTGAAACTTGATTCTGAAATAAATATTGATGATGCCCGTCGTATTGTTGATCTAAGGAACTGGGTGATTCATGGATACGATAAGATTGATAATGTGATTGTTTGGGGAATCATTTCCAGAGATATTCCAAAGTTGAAAATTCAAATTGAAGAATTATTGAAGTAAGCAAAAACGTATTCCATTAGAAAAGAGCCAACCCACAGTAACATCCTGTCGGTTGACTCTTTTTTATTTTCGAAATCGCTACAAACTAAGGTAGAATCTGAAAAGTCCTGAATAATTTATATCTTGCGGGCATAAATGTATGGACATGAGAACAAATGAGTTAATAAAAGAAATTCAAAGATTACCGCTTCAAAAAAGGATTTTTGTAATTGAAAAAAGCGTGCAATCATTACGTGTTAATGAAGAAAAGAGCCAAATGAAAAAAGCTGCCGATGTTTTGTTTCCGGATTACAAAAATGATCACGAATTAACTGTTTTTACAAATCTTGATTTCGAAGAGTTCTATGAAGCAAGGTGAAATTTGGTCGATTAATCTTGATCCAACGGTTGGAGCATAGATCAAAAAGACAAGACCAGCTATTATCGTAAATGATGATTCATTGGGGCGATTACCATTAAAGATAATTGTTCCCATCACTGACTGGAAAGAACGGTATGATATTGCCTCATGGATGATTAAAATTGAACCAAATTCGAAAAACGGATTGACTAAAGAGTCTTCAGCCGATTGTTTCCAAGTGCGTTCGGTGTCTCAAGAGAGATTTATAAAGAAACTGGGACGTGTCTCAGAAATGACAATGGATGACATTAGAATTGGCTTATCCAGAGTTTTATCAATTGAAAACGAATAAGCCTTTGTGATACATGACTTAAGTTCCGATATAAAAAGAGCCAACCCACAGTAACATCCTGTCGGTTGGCTCTTTCTAATTTCAGTAAAAACCTCGTTGCCTAATTTGAACCAATATTGCCTTGACAGATGATGTTATTCAGACTTATTGATGTTTGATAAATATTAATATAACCCAGGTATACCATCCAGCCATCATAAGTTTTCACATCTTCACTGTCTAAATTTCTGATGTTTGTGAGGCTTTTACCTGTGGTTCCATTCACATTGTTCAAGGTCTTTACCGTAACTAGCATACCTGAAACGATTGTTCCATAGTTAATTGTCACCGGATATAACTGACCTTCAATCGTTCCATTGAGTGTTATCGTTACGAGGGTATTTCCGTTTACCCTTTTTTCGAATAATGCAGTTCCTGAAACATTGTATGCCCCAATGGTGTGGAGTATATATGTTTTATTGGTTGAGGTTATTAAATTGCCGCCTATATCGCCTTGAGCAAGGATTAAACTTGGATCGGTGCTGTTCTTCAATACTTTAATAAATCCATCATATCCAATTAACTCACTGTACGACATTGAAACAGTTGTTGAACTTTTACCGGTCGCATCAACTGGATTTAGCGCCAAAATTTCATCTCCACCTTCAATTTCTGAATTTTTACATAGACTAGCAGGATGACTTCCGTCAAGATCAGAAGTTTTTCCGTTTAGTGACAGGTCTATTTTGGTTGTGTTACTGCTGGTCTCGGTAAAAGTCACCGTGCCAGATACCCCGAGTACACTTTTAAAAGTCAAGTTGTAAATCGTCGTTCGGGCAGGTACAGAATCTTTTTTACATCCACCGGAGATCAGTAAAATTACAATTGAAAGCATTGTCAGGCGGGTAATTATTGTTCTTTTTTTGACCATTTGTGCTTGATTTATAGTGAGTTCCCGCTTCTGGCGGGACAGACGTGAATTGATTTTCACCAAACAAAGATAAATCAATAAATCCAAAAAGATGTTACCGTACTTCTGAAATAATTATATGATTCATACAAACACCAACGATTGACCTATTTTTGTAACTTTTCCAGGTGTCCATGTGGTTCATCCTGTTTCAAAAAGAAAAGGATCGTCTCACCGAACGAAGCTCTCGATTGGCTCTTTAGTTTTCCGGAATATCGGCTTCGACAAATACCAAGACGATGAACTGCCAAATCTGCTATATTTGCGTCCGTGAAACGAGAAATTGAATTGCTGGCGCCCGGTGGCGATGTCGACTGCATCAAAGCGGCCATTGTAGCGGGAGCTGACGCGGTATATTGTGGTCTGGATAAATTCAATGCCCGAAGTCGTGCCGCCAATATACGTTTTGAAGATTTACCGGGAATTTTAAGATTGGCGCATCAGTATCATTGCAAGGTTTTTCTCACCCTGAACATCATCCTTGTTGAAAACGAAATTCCGGCAATAATCACCTTGCTCAACCGATTAATCAACACCAACATCGACGGCGTAATTATTCAGGATATCGGCTTGTTTTACCTGTTGGCAACCTATTTTAAAGGTTTGCAGATACACGCTTCAACACAACTGACTACGCACAACGAAGGTCAAATCCGGTTTTTAAGCAAACTGACAGCTTCACGGGTCAACCTTTCACGCGAATTGAATCTTCAGGAAATAAAAGCTTTGACCGCCGTTGCCCATCAGAACAAAGTTTTAACCGAAGTATTTGTCCATGGCTCTAACTGTCTTTCGTTTTCGGGCCTTTGTTACCTGAGTTCGGTTCACGGTGCAAACTCCGGAAACCGCG
>Ga0302288_1002491_pt1 | contig 10755 bp, 18 predicted proteins | sample III_Fen_N1_1_FD_194549 | JGI IMG/M metagenome (GOLD analysis project Ga0302288, IMG submission 194549) | Peat permafrost microbial communities from Stordalen Mire near Abisko, Sweden - III_Fen_N1_1 | ecosystem: Environmental > Terrestrial > Soil > Wetlands > Permafrost | place: Sweden: Abisko...
AGGGGTCAGGTGCTAAGTACCTATTCGAAGTAGACCGCTCGTCTGATATTACAGATATTGTTGTCCCACTAAAGGGTTCTATACTCTACTATGACACTGGAAAATGGCAGTTTTCCTACGAGAACTATGCTGTCACGGCTATAGTACTACACGGTGCAAGATGCCGACCCGCTACTTGGGCAGAGACTGAATTGTATTGTAAAACTAATGGAATTTAAAATGGAACTTAGAAGTTATAACGTAGAGAACATCTACAAGGAGTGTGTGATATGTACAATTAAAGACTCTATTGGAGTCAATAAAGAGAAAATTTTGCAACACACTGAAGACATACGGAGTATGCTCCAACAATTACCGGAGTATAGAACACTTAATCTCTGCCACATAAGAACTGATGGAGAAGTATGGACACCGTATCTTCAAATCGTAAAGATGCTGATACTGTTAGGAGAAAAAATCGGGGTAGTAAGTTTTGTGCCACCCCTAGTAGAAACAACATTAATTAAAATAGATACATTATGTGGAATAAATGCAAAGTAGAGTTACTCCCCAGTAAAGAGTTCTCCAATGTTCAACTAGATTTTAGTGAAAAGCTACACCTAGAAGATGGTAGCAGCATTGCACTAAAGGAGTACAAACATATTTATATAACCTCAGAGGAGGTAGTAAATTCAAATGACTGGGCGTATAATGTTCTGTCTAAGACAGTCGTACAGTTCACTGAGGATTTCATTGCGTACTATGCACCAATGAAGGATTTTCCTATGGGTAATTATAAAAAAATAGTTGCTTCCACGGATGACTTATTGAAGTTTCTCGGAAAATCTACCCATGGGACCTCCACGTCAGACGTGTACAGTAAGTTTCCGAAGATACCCACCCGATTTATCGAAAGGTACGTCAGAGAGTATAACAAAGGTAACATTATCACTGTCGTTTTGGTGGAGTTTACTTATGACAACCCAGAGCCGTATAAAAATGTTCTCCAACTTAAAGTAAATCCAGAAGATAATACTATCAACATTAAACCAATCAAAGAGAGTTGGAGTAAAGAAGAGCTAGTAGAGATATTGGGTGACTTCTTTAATGACCATACTAATTGTCAAAATACTAATATCCCTAAATGGATTGAAGAAAACTTATAAGCTATGCAAATAGAGTCAAAGTATAATATCCACCAAAAGATATTTTGGATGGAGAGTAATAAAGTTCGGAGTGCAGTGGTCAAAGCTATACAGTTTCCCAGAGTTGAGTGGGAGAACAAGGCACCTAGAGCCGGTAGGACAATGTATTTTGTCAGTAGCCGAATACGGTCAAGGTCTGTAAACTGGAATGGGGGTGGTTTATATGAAGAGGAAGTATTTGCTTCCAAAAAAGATTTACTAAAAAGTCTATAAATTATGGGAAATTATTTTGAGGCAAGACTAGCACGGTATAAAAGAAATTCCGTAGCGATATTAGAACTTATAAAGTTGGTCATGGAGGCTGACTCTGAAATAGAAGTTTACCTACACAGAGATTGTATTACGGGTTCTGATGTAGTGTCTAGCGTAACGTTCTTTAAAGGAGAACAGATAAATTCTATCTCTTTCCACGAGGTTCCCTATGGTTGGAGTGGCTGTGGTCATAAAGAGCATGGTGGTTACCATAAAGGAGGAGAAAATCATTCGCTACCGTTTGAGGTGGCTGATGTACTCACTACTTTTAAACCAGTTACCAACATACTGAGCAGGCAACCCTCCGAGTTTTTCAAGACAAAGGAGGAGTACCTTAAATGGTGTTCGTGGTTGGTAAGATTTGAGGGAAATATTAATCAGTAAATTTATAATATGCCAGAAAATTATGTTCCTTTCAGTGAGCTGCAAACGCGGCCAGAGCAAGTGTCTGTGGTTACAGACATAACAGAATATAAGCCCGGAAATTCTCTTCCGGCTGTTCAGAATTGTTACCCAGTTCTTACCCACTGCTACGTTTGCGGAACGGGATGGAATTACGGTTATTGGAAACATTGCGGTTGCAATACTGTACCAGTAGGAGATGGAGGTTTACCTCTAGGAGTCCTAATCGTTGTGTATCTATTATGGAGATGGACTAAAAAGTAACTACCGTGAAAAAGCTAAAACGTAAAAAGACATTCATGTTCTTATTCGGACTTATTGTACTCATTGGAGTACTGTTCTTCTCTGTGGCTGCGGTCAATGTGTTAGATATTAAATTACATAAACCAGATCGGGTCTATTATGAACCCGACGAAAACAAATAAAATGATACAAGAAAATTTGGTCTCGTTTGAGACTGCGAAACTTGCAAAGGAAAAAGGTTTCTTCATTAAAACAAGGTGCTACTATAACAGCGACAATCCTCTTTCCGCAAACATAGAACTGAAAGAACACTCTACGTTTTCCAGTATTCCTTATGGGGAAGAGTACACCGAGAAACATGGTGACACAAAGTTTCTATCCTACCAGATTGAGACTATCAACAATGCCCCTACGCAGGCACTACTCCAAAAGTGGCTACGAGAAATTCATCATATCTATGTAACAGCCTTACCGAGTTACACAAGTAACTCAGATAATAAAAAACATTTCTTTGAGGTATCGGTTAAGGGTAGGACGATGCAATTTTTTGATAAGCATGACTACACTAAAACATACGAAGAGTCATTAGAAATCGGCTTACAAGAAGCCCTAAAATTAGTCAAGTAATGAAAAAGATTTTACTTCTATTGTGTTTGTTACCCATAATGGCTACAGCGCAAAACTTTCTTTCCTTTGGTGGGGCTATTGTTGCTCCGAAAACAGATACCGGCAATGAGACTGGTGCTAGTCTATCAGCCTCGTTCAACCATATTTTTGGGCCCGTTGTAATTCAGCCGGTATTGGCGATCACAATGATGTCGGGAATTGACAATGAGCTTAGACGTGCAAGGCAGTACTCCTATAATGTTGAAATGGCTTCTATTGGAGTAAATTTTCTGAGTACTGGAAAACTCTACGGTGTTATTGGAGTACATCTAAATGGGAATACTTTAAGCTCCCAGTTTAAAATAGCTCCTAATCAGTTTGATAGAACGTCGAACAATAATATCTTTGCATCGGAATACTTTGGTATCGGGTATCGAACTACGGTAAACGTGGAATTCGGGTTGATGTGCACAAATTCTAATTACATGGAGGGTTACTGGCCAATAACGTCCAAGCACAATGACATGTACTTACAGTTCAAGGTGTCTTACGATATTCCGCTAAATATTAAATGTCACTGTTTAAGAAACTACTAGGTATGAGAACACTTATATTATTTGCACTTATAGTGCTTTGTGCATGTTCGGAGGAAGAACAACCAAGACTTATCACGACATCCCCAGTAACAAAGATTACCGCATACTCCGCAGAGTCTGGAGGGAGTAACTTAATTGTGGGGTTTCTTGATGAAGCGGGTGTCGTATGGGCAGACCACAGAAGTCCCACTCTCCAAGACTACAAAATAATGTCTGTGGACACCCCAAAAGATTTTGTGGCAAATCTATGTGACTTGCGGAGCAATACTACTTATTACATTAGGTCGTACATAATGAATAAGGGAATTACAGTATACGGAAATGAATTGGTGTTTAAAACAAAATAGGAAATGAAAAAAGGAAAATCAATTGGGGTAAAACCCCTTGAGAATGGTAAGGTAACTATGGTTGTACTTAAACAAATGATAACCACTAGCATTGTAAACAAGTATGGGACAATTGAAGCGTTTACAAAAACTGCGGAGGGAGAAAAGTATGCCAAAAATTTACGGACGTATTTATACCCTAGCGCATCGGTGAGTTATCCAGTATTAAAACAACTTTGCGATATGTTTGGAATTGGTGTGCTGACGCGTAAAACGGTCGTAACACGGTCGATTGAATACATGTTAGTAACAAGTGAACCAAAACAGTAAAAAAGTCGCTTAAAACGGAGCAAAGTGAGTTAATTTAATAACCCTTTTAAACCCCTTTATACGGATGAATGTGTTTATGCCATACCCAAACATACTGGAGTCAGTGAAAAGTTTGGACACCCGAAGGCTTAATAAACAACAGATTGAGTGTGGGCAAATTCTAAAAGCCCTACTATCTGAAGGTGCTTGGAGTAACCACCCCACAACTAAAATGTGGGCAGTGAAGACTCATATTTTGAGTGACTATATTCGAATTGCAAAAGCGGAATTGTCTTTTCGTAGAGACAAAATTGAAATTCCAAAACGAATAATTAGTAGGTCACTACTACTGGAGCAAGAATTATCTGGGTGGTTACCTGAAAAGTTTTTCGTACAACACAGAAGGAGACTCTTCACGAAAGACCCTATATTTTATAGGAGTTTCAAACAGTGTGGAGAGTCTCTAGTGAACTACTATTTCGTAGAGGGTAACATTTTGAGGTACAACACTGAGAACAATAAAAAGGAAACTCCGTTACCAGTCATCAGATTATCTATGCAGGTGTGTAGCAGTTTATAAAAAATTAGCTATCTTTGCCCCCAAAGGGGTGTTATAAATAATCGTTTATGAAAAGACATAAAGTAACTCGAAAAACTAAAGCAGGTAAGACCGTTACGTACATGCGAGGCAAAGGTTCCTGTGGTTCTACCGAGAAAAAAGGGAGTGGCGAGGAACTTTCTGAAAAGAGAGTGACCACTAAAAAGATTGAGGCTATTCGTACCAAACGTAGGTCTGGGTTTGAGTTGTCCCCAGAAGAACACAAACAGCTAGAGAGTTATGGGGGCGTAATAAAAGTCGGCTAATCCCCTTTGAGAAAAAAGTAGATTTTGTAATTAAATAAATTATTCCTACATTTGCGGGGAGCATCAGAAATGGTGTTCCCCTATTTTTGTACCCAATAGAAACATTATGCAGCACATAGGTTCCTCAAATATTTTAAAAGCCGGACACGACAGAAAAACTCGTACCCTACAAATGGTTTTTATAAATAGACCAATGTGGTTGTACACTTACTCTAATGTGGACATAAAAGTTTGGGTAAAATTCCTACAGTCTACCAGTAAAGGGAAATACTTTTCCGATTTTATCAGAGATGTTTACCCTTACCAGAAATCCAATATAAAATGAGAACTATACTTTGTGACGAATGTAGAAAGGAATTGTTCACCACCGAGAGAACAAATAATGGAGGTATAGGTGCTGAAGCTCAGTCAAAAGGGTTTGTCTATAAACTCGCTGTTCTGTGGACAGACAAATACGACTCTTTGTTTTTCTGTACTAAGGAATGCCAGAGAGAGTTCTACAGAAAAAATATCCCCACAAATCCCGAAGTATCTAAAGTTCTTGAAGAGCTTAGAAATGATATACCCAAAATGGCAAAAGAATGTAGTGAGGGTCTCGCCCGACTACAAAAAGGACTAATTACAGTAATGAATAATCGTAGAAAACATGGGAACAATTACTAGAAAATTTGAGTTTGACACCGCGCATAGAGTGATGTTTGAAAAGGTAAAATGCTTCAATCTTCATGGACATAGGTTTGTTGCTGAGGTAACATTTGATTACGCTGAAGTAAAAGCTATTGGATATGCGATTGACTTTAAAGAGTTGAAACGTGTACTGGGTGCTTACATTGATGAATGTTTAGATCATGGGTCAATGCTAAATCCTATGGATACTCCTCTTATTGAACTTTGCAAGAGTAATAAGTGGAAACTATGGTTGATGGGTCTTGGTAACGATGGAGATGTAAATCCCTCTGCAGAAAATATAGCTTCCGAGATTTTTTATCTCGCAGAAACTCTGTTCTCTTACGAGCTGGACGGTGTTAGGGTTATGAATGTCCGACTATATGAGACGCCTAACTGTTGGGTTGACTGTACGAGGGCTCGGTATCAAGGTACTGAAGAGTTTAAACGCGGTATTGAGCTGTGGAGAAAATATTTGGGAAACATGACTTACGATAGTAGGGAGGAATAAAAATGGCTAAAAAGTCTACACTTCCAAAAGAAGATGGGTTTGTATTCGAGACAACTGGTGGTAGTGTTGAGAGTATAAAAACCGAAGAGCTCTCTGGGAGAACTATGGAGTTTGATACTCATTTTGTGGTGAGTAAGATTATGGAGTTTGGCAAAGTTCTTACTGGACTTTCTTTGTATGGATACCAAGAGGAAATTGCATACTCAGTAATTCATTCCGTTATCACTTTTTCGGGGGACATTAAAACAGTACTTCTATCCAGACAATCTGGAAAATCGGAGGTAATGGCATTTATTATTGATACCCTTACTGTATTACTACCGGCACTGTCTAAAGTAATTCCAGAACTGGAACAATTTAAGTCCGGGTTTCGTATTGGACTTTTCGCCCCACAGTCGGACCAGGTAGTTACCACATATTCTAGGGCAATGACTCGTTTGGATTCTGCGAACGCTGAAATGATATTGGCTGACCCAGACATTGCAGTATTCAGAGAAAGTGCTGCAAAACTTGTATTGAGTAATGGGTCGTACCTTGCGGGGCAAGTTGCCAGTAAACAATCTAAGATTGAGTCTAAGACTTATGACCTTGTAATTGTCGAAGAAGCGCAAGATGTGGATGATTTTATTCTGTCCAAATCTATAGAGCCTATGGTCTCGGCCACTTCCGGCACAATTCTAAAAGTAGGGACAACCGGGCAAACTAAAAACCACTTTTGGTATGAGATACTCCGTAATCGAAATCTGGACAGAAAAATTGCAGATCAGCGGATACGTCACCACTTTGAATTTGATTATAAGAAAATTATTGCTGCAAGACGTGAACAGTACAACAGAGACGGAGTACGTTTCCACTTGAACTACGAAGCGGATGTTTTGCGTAAAGAAGAACGTTGGGGAAAAGATTCCCAAGCGTTTAAACTTGCCTACGCTCTTATATGGGATTTGGAAAGTGGTATGCTTATCACTGATGCAGACTTCAATAATTTATTGAACCGCAAAAAAGGTTTCCAACCGTTACAGAACTCTGATTACGTGGTAGCAGGTTTGGATATTGCAAAAAGTCCGGCAAGTACGGTGCTAACCATTGTAAAAGTGTACTACGGAGAGGATATATTTGAAAAACCATACAAAGAAATTCTCGGGTGGATTGACCTTGGAGGGCTAAATTATGAAAGTCAGCATCATACACTTATTGATTTTATTGCAGAGTTCAACATTTCTACTATCTTTGCAGACTATACTGGTGTTGGTAGAGCAGTAGTCGATAGGCTAACTTATGCTTGTGGTGAATACGTAAACGTAGAACCCTACACATTTACAGCACAAAGTAAATCGGATATGTGGTATAACCTTACTTCTGATATTCAGATGAAGAGGATAGTAGTACCGGCAAATAAAACTGTTCGTTCTACTACAGAGTTCCAAAAATTCGAGGAACAAATGAAAAACTGTCAGAAGTATTTCAATGGACCATATTTAGTCTGCGAAAAATCTGATGGATACTTTGATGATTATGTTGATAGTTTAGGCCTCGCTTGTCTCGCTGCAAATCAAGAACAAGAAGTTGGTTACGAAATTGAGACCTCGGATAATCCTCTCTACGGAGCTGTTACGGATGCAGTAAGTTCAATGAAAAGAAACTCTTTTAATTAAATAATATGGATAGTCAAAACATACCGGGCTCAAGTGCTACTGGTGTTGGTGGATACGGAGGTTACCCAGGTTCTAAACACTGGAATGCGGATAGTCGTCCATTAAGTGAGGCAACAAATGTTTTAAGGTCCTTTGTCCTACAGAATATCGTTCAAGATAACCAGTGGGAGATTGACCGCGTTACAAAGTATTATTTATACTGGAAATTCTATGATGGTCTACATTATAAGGATTTTAATGATGGGATGCTGTCATTCAACTACGTACGGGCGTTTATCGACAAAGTAAACATGTTCCTACTCGGGGATGTGGGATTCACCTTTCACACCAAAAGTTTTTATTCTACACAAGTAGATAAAGAATTGGAAAAAGTTGTCGAAGAACTAATGATGTATCATTGGGGAAAATCTAAGAAGTGCGAGCTTGCTTATGAAATTCTACAAATGGGTAGTATCACTGGTGATGCTTGGCTAGGAGTAAACTGGTTGGATGATGAGGATGAAAAATTCTGTAAGGTGTCTATCTTTGATAGCCGTCAGTGTTTTCCTCGCTTTACTAATGGAGACTACAATAAACTGGAGTCTTTCTTGGTTCGTCAACCACTTGACAAAACAGCTTCCCAACCTTATAGAATGTCGGTTATCAAGTACACGAAGGATAAAGTGGAGACTTGGAAGCAAAAAGATGTTGCTATTGACGAGAAAACTATCACTAAGTATGACCAAGACATCCAAGAAAACCCATACAATTTTATTCCAGTCGTACACGTAAAAAACAAGCCAAATTCGGCCAGTTACTACGGAAAATCAGACTCAAATGATATTCTGAAAGTAAACAAGGTGTATAACGAGCTTATGCAACAGCTGAAATCAGTAATAGATTACCACGTAACACCTACTACAGTAATCACTGGAGCTTCGGCGAAATCTTTGAAAAAAGGTCTTGGTCAAATATGGTCTGGGCTACCTCCAGAAGCAAACGTATTTAATCTTGGGCTTGATGTGGATTTATCCGCTACTACTAGCTTTATCAAAGATTTGAAAACTGCTATGCACGAGTTGTCGGATGTTCCAGAAAATGCTTTGGGGAAAATCCAAGCTATCAGTAATACCTCGGCTGCAGCGTTGCAGATTACCTACCACCCATTAATGCAACAAGCCAATATTAAGGCAATGACTTACGGTGAGGGTATCACTACTATCAACACAATGATACTGAAGATACTCAAGATACAGGACCCTACGAATGTGCGACTTAAAAAAATCGAGAAGCTCTCCCCAGATTTTCTATCTGAAATGAGAGTTGAACCAGTATTTGCATTTGGGTTCCCTAAAGATAAAACGGATGAATTAAACCGGGCACAAATGGAAATCAATATGCACCTTTCTTCTCGTAAAGAAATCATGGAGCGTATGGGTAAGGAAAATATTCCAGAATTGCTTGAAGAGATTGATAAAGATATGCTACATGTAGGACTTATTCAAGCAGAAGTAAACCAACTAACTGGTGGTAATGGAGACACTCCACCAGAGGGAGGACAGTAAGAAATTTTAGTTATTTTCATAGAAAAGGCTTGATTATTTTGCTAGTTAGAAAAAATGCAGTATTTTTGAGCCACTTCTTATACATTAATTAGTATTAATCATTTAAAACAACCCGCATTATGGACAACAATCAAAATCCAGAAGCTCTGCATGACATCGGCCAAGACAAGGGCATGAAAGTCACAGAAAAATTCGTGAACCCTGGAACTCCAGAGGCTCCACTAGTTAGTAGAGACAACATGACTCAAGCCACTATCCGTGGTAATGGATCAGACGTTTTGAAAACGAACCTCATTAAGTAATAAATTCTTTCTAAAAAATCGTAGAAACCACCATGGCACATCCAGAAGAAAAGACCGTAGCAATCCCAGAAAGCATTGTACTAAATGGAGTTACTTACTCTGTAAAGGAAACTCCCGAATTATTGGGATTAATGCAAGCAGTCGCGAAACAAGAAAAAACCAAACTGTATGGACAGTTTGAAAGCCTCAAAAATCAAGTGCAGTTACTAAGCAATGTCAAGATTGAACCATCTCAAACCCCTTTAGGTGCAACTCAATATGACCAACTGAAAGCTGCTATTGTACAGGAACTTTTACCAGAACTCAAAGATGCCGTTCGTGAAGTTGTTCAGCCTGTTTTGGATTCAACCGCCCAGTCAGCTCAAGAAACTCTTGACCAGTACCGCACAGCTCTCCTTGCGGAGAACAATGCTACGTGCATACCAGAATTAGTAAAAGGAAATACCAAAGAGGAACTTCGTGCTTCGCTTGCGGAAAGTATTCGCCTACGCGCAGCCTACCCTCCTCACCAATCTACCGAAAGAGTCACCGACCCATTACTCGCTTCTCAAGCAGCTGCTTTAGAAAGTCCAGTTGAGGTGGTTGCTCCAGTTGCTAGAGTGGTTGCTCCTACTATTCCGCAGGTACCAAGCATTCCCTCACCCGAAGTTGCACGCCCAGATAGCCCTAAGACTATGAGCATGACAGAGTTCTCACAACAACGAGACTCCATCTTGCAAACTCTGGAAGCTGAATACGGAGGAGGACAATAAAAAAAGTAATTACTAACAATTCAAAATCAAAAAATGGAAACATTATTTTTCTTACTCATTTCAGCGTTACTGATGGTCAGTTCGGGACTGGCTTTCGGTGATACCACGGCGCAAGGAGCCAACAGTGGTGGTTACGTATCTATCCCGCAGGCAGTCAGAGATTTTTACTCTCGTGAAGTTCTCTTTCAAGCCCAACCACGATTAAGATTCTTGCAATTCGCTAAAGTAAAACGTGATTTACAAGCGGTTCGCGGAAAGTCTATCGTATTTGTAAAGTATGGTAATCTTACCGGCGGTGGTTCTTTATCGGAGTCCGATGTGTTGACTCCAGAAGGAATGACTACTTCAGAGGTTGTAGTACACGTTTCAGAGCAAGCCAACTCGGTACAAGTTACAGAGTACTTATTGAGAACTTCTTTATTGGATGTACTCGGTGATGCTTCTAAATTGTTGGCTAATAACATGGCCGTTATCCTTGATGGTCAGTTTAGAGACACAGTTCTTACCACTACTAATGTAGTTTTCGGAAATGGTGTAACAGCT
>Ga0302288_1002493_pt1 | contig 10752 bp, 8 predicted proteins | sample III_Fen_N1_1_FD_194549 | JGI IMG/M metagenome (GOLD analysis project Ga0302288, IMG submission 194549) | Peat permafrost microbial communities from Stordalen Mire near Abisko, Sweden - III_Fen_N1_1 | ecosystem: Environmental > Terrestrial > Soil > Wetlands > Permafrost | place: Sweden: Abisko...
TTATGATTATAAACTCGATGAATAATAATAAAACGAAAATCACCGGCAATATTATTCTTTCTTAATGAAGGATAGGTACTCGTCAAATCAAATTCTTTATTTTCAACCAGTTCATCAATAATCTGCCGGAAATATAGATTAATCAACGGTTGAACCTGAAAGCCTAATCTTATTGTTACCCTAAACAAAGTGTCGGGTATTAATTTTTCAAATGTATATTCAAAAGTAGTAGGATCGTCAACATGGTCAATATGCAATATCCAATAATGATCAGCTCTTTTAGGCTGCTTATTTATAATCGAATATATAATTTTTCCTTCTATATCAGTATCAATATTTGCTTTACTCAAATACACCAAATTGGCAGAATATTTAGGTATGTTTATATCTTTACTTATGTCGGAAATAATATTGTAAAATGATTTGATTTTGAAAAATATCACATGCTTATTCTTAATTATTCGGGCATTGTACCAAACAAGCATTACGATGAAAATTACACCAGCAATTAAAACTGTAATCCAACCTCCATGCATAAACTTAAACATATTAGCTGTTAGGAACGAGAATTCAATCGTGAAAAACAGCACTACAAAAGGGACTACAAAAACTGTTCTTACATTCATCTTCTTAAGATAGAAACCAAGAAGCATAGTGGTCATAAGCATAGTGATTGTAATTGACAAACCATATGCAGCTTCCATGTTACTAGAAGTTTGGAAGTACATAACAACTAGCAAACAGAATATATATAAAAACCAGTTTACAAAAGGTATGTATAATTGTCCTTTTACATCGGTAGGGTATTTAATTCGTTGGCGAGGCCAGAAGTTCAAACTCATCGCTTCGCTAAAAATGGTATATGAACCGCTTATAAGTGCCTGACTGGCTATAATAGCAGCTACAGTTGCCATTATTACACCAAAAATAAGAAAGCTTTGAGGCATTATTGTATAAAATGGATTCGTTGACTCATTTATATCTTTCATGTGGGTAAGAATCCATGCTCCCTGGCCCAGATAATTCAATATCAGCGTAGATTTCACAAAAACCCAACTTATTCTAATGTTCTTTATGCCACAATGTCCTAAATCTGAATATAATGCTTCTGCACCAGTTGTACACAAAAATACTGCTCCCAAAATCAAAAACCAATTGGGATAATTAAGCAACATGTGAACTGCGTAATAAGGATTGAAAGCTTTTAAAATAGGAGTAAATTGAAAAACCTGAGTTAAACCAAGAACACCCAACATGGTGAACCAAATAACCATCATGGGTCCAAAGGACTTACCAATAATCTTTGTTCCAAACTGCTGAATAATAAATAGAAGCGAAATAATTAGGATACTAATAGGGACAACCGGTGTAGTTGGGTTTAAACCTCTTAAACCTTCAATGGCAGAAACAACTGTGATGGATGGCGTAATAATTCCATCGGCAATTAATGTACTGGCTCCAATAATAGCAATGACATACAACCATTTCTTTTTGTTTTTTCGGACTAAAGCATATAATGCCAATATACCACCTTCACCTTTATTATCAGCTTTCAAGGTAATAAGCACATATTTTATTGTAGTCTGCAAAGTCAGAGTCCAAATGATACAAGAAACAGCACCAATTATATAATCTGTATCAAAGTTTAGATTTGCTCCAATAATTGCTTTCATCACATAAAGTGGTGAAGTACCTATATCACCATAAACAATACCTAACGTGACAATAACTCCCCAAAAACTAAATTTATTCAAATGATGAGATTTATTACTTTCCATTCCAATTTATATGTTAACAAATATATTGACCGCGACAAAATTACTATTTATTGCTCTATCACCAATACTTCTGATTGCAATTACATTAAATTCATTACACATTATCTCCAATGTCATTATTTATCAATCAATATGATTTTAAATTGTGAGTTTATTAACCCAAATAAATCTAATTCATTACAAACCATACTCTTCAATCTTGCGATACAGAGTCGTTAATCCGATCTTTAATAACCGGGCAGTCTCTGTTTTATTTCCTCTTGTGAATTGCAATACACGGGCAATGTGCCGCCTTTCCATAGTTGACATATCGAATTCGGATGAATTCTTATCTTTAATATTAACCAATTGCTGATTCAGAATTTCTATCGGCAAATCAGTCATTGCAAGCGAATTATCATTGCAAACAATAATGCTTCTTTCTATGACATTTCGTAGTTCGCGAATATTCCCACGCCATTGATTGCGCATTAACGCTTCGATATATTCCTGAGAAATAGAACTTATTTTTATATTCAGTTTGGTGCTAAATGTCCTGATAAACATTCTGGTGAGTAACTCAATATCTTCCGATCTATCGCGCAACGATGGAAGATGTATCTGGAAAACCGAAAGGCGGTAAAATAAATCCTCCCGAAAACGGTTTTCTTCTATTTCTTTTTGGAGATTGCGGTTGGTGGCTGCAATTATCCGAACGTTTACTTTGGTTGGTTTTGTGTCGCCAATTTTCAAAAATTCTCCTGTTTCAATTATTCGGAGCAACTTAGCCTGAAGTTCAAATTCCATTTCACCAATTTCGTCCAAAAAAATGGTACCGTTATTGGCTTCTTCAAACAAACCTTTTTTATCTTTGGTAGCACCGGTAAACGAGCCTGCTTTGTGACCAAAAATCTCACTTCCAAGCAATTCTTTGCTAAATGCCGAGCAGTTAACTGCCACAAAAGCCCTGTTTTTACGCAAACTGGCAACATGAATTGACTGCGCAAACACTTCTTTTCCGGTGCCTGTTTCGCCGGTCAATAATACGGGTATGTCAGTGGTTGCTACTTTTTGAGCCAATAAAATTGCATCATGTATTAGTTTGCTATTGCCAATTATACTATCAAAGGAGTATTTTTTTCCAACCTCAGCTTCGAGTTGCAGCAGGCGTTGACTCATAATTGACTTTTCCATTGCCCTGCTAATGAGCGGTACAATTTTATTATTGTCGTCGCCCTTGGTTATATAATCAAACGCTCCGTTTTTAATTGCCTGAACGCCATCATGGATATTACCGTGAGCAGTAAGCATAATTAATTCAGCTAACGGGCTGACTTTTTTAATCTTTTCGATTAAATCAATACCATTTCCGTCAGGCAACCGTACATCACAAATTATAACCTGAGGTTGATGAATTTCAGCTTGTCGCAAACCGGTGGTACAATCCACAGCCTGAATAACTTCATATCCTTCAAGGCCTAATAATCGGGAAAGCAATTTGCGAATCTGGTCTTCGTCGTCAATAATCAGAAGTTTATTCATTCTATTTCCTGATAATCAGATTGTTTTTTGTTGAAATATTCTGCAAAGATAGTTATTTCAACCAACCTTTCATACTGGAACGATTCTTTTTAGAAATCAAATCTGAATTTATAATTATATCGGGTGGGTTATTATTCAGGCCGTTAGGAATAACGGATATAGGATGAAATAAAACCAATACCATTTCAAAATTTAAACTGAATTCCCTTAACCAAGCCACTTAAATACAACATTTAAAATTTTTCAAAAAAAATACACCCAAAAGTATTTTTAGTCTAAAATTGTTTTCTTATATTTGTGCCTTCTTAACTATTTGTTTGTTTCAATCATCTATGCTTAGCCTATTTATGAGTTCAGAATTTCTACAAACCCTTTTACCAAACGTTTTTACACATTGCGTAAGGCTGGCTAACATACTCCCTGCTCAGCCAAAAGCAACAGTACCCAAAATACAATATTCAATTTTCGCAATGACATCTTCGAGTCGCACAATGACCCCGACAAAGTGCACAATGACCTCGGCGAAGTTCACAATGACATGTAAACGTTGCACAATGACCTCGACAGGACGCACAATGACCTCGACGGAACGCACAATGAACCCAAGAGAGTGCACAATGACTCCTTCCACCACGATCATCAACAATTGCAGCTACGCAATTTCAATGATAAAGTAAATAATTAAGCTATTCAACATTAAAAACAAATGAATTATGAAAAGAACACAAATTAATTTATTGAATTCGATGAAGAGTATTGTTCAATTCTTCACTGAAAATCCAAACCTTCTGAGTAACAAACCCTCATTGAAAGCAGCCGTAGACCGACTCAAGGTAATGATCAGCGAAATGGAAGCCCTGGAAAAAACACAAAGCACAACAGCCGAAACGGAGGTTGCATTAAAAGGCGAAACCAGAACCACCCTGGAGCGCGCCAATGCGAAAGTGCTTGCAGGCGTAAAAGCCGTTGGTGCTGCTACCAACGACACCCGGCTGAAAATGGCTGCCGACCTGACAGACTATGATCTGGGAAGAATGCGCGATAACGCTCTTATTAACCAGTCGCACACCACGTACGAATTGGCCTTGCCCCTTATTGCGCAACTGGCAGAATGGGAAGTAACGGCCGATGATGTGGAAGCAGTTAATACCAATAGTGCCGTTTACGATGCCAAAGATCCCGCCATCAAAAACATCAAGGCGCGCTCCACACAAGCCACCGAAGAACTTAAAGATAAGTCCAAAGAAGCTACCGCTTTTATCAAAAATACGCTTGACCCAATGATGCTTCCACTCAAAATATCCGATTCAACAGTGTATGGACAATACCAAAAAGCACGTACTATTATTAATACGGCTGGCGGACACGGCAAAGCGGCTACGCCGGATGATAGTGCGCCGGTGAAATAAAGAAAAATTAAAGGAGGGGCGCGAGGTTTGTGCCCCTTTTATAAAATATAAATTTCAAATTCGCTATTAATCTTAACGCACAAATAATGACATTAACCTATATGAAAAAAATAGCAGTATTAATTCTTTGTCTTAATTCATGGACTATTTTTGCTCAACAGTCAGGAACATTTTATTTTTCTATACATGGAGATAATTGTGATAAAAATTTTGCAAAAACTAAACTTGTGATAAGTAAAATAGAGAATAACACCTTCAAGGAATATTTAAGTGTAAAAATTGATAATCGTTGGGAGCCACAACCAAACTATTATACATCATATACATACGAGAATGACTCAGTAATTATTATTAATGATTTCTACAACAATAAAATATGCAATACTAAACGAAGAATTTATAAAAAACAAAATAATGAGTTATATTCATTTGTCGATGTAAAAAATGATACAATCACAATGAAAGGTACGGCTTTATCTCTTTTGCCATTTAAATTAGATGGAGAAGTTATTGATTATTACAAAAACGGAAGCAAAAGATCTGAGACCATATATAAAAACAACAGAATAGTAAGTAATAAGAGATGGAAAGAAAATGGTGAAAATGATATTTCAAATGTATTTCAATATGAGGAAGTAGAAATTGAACCCAAATTTAAAGACGGTTCTTTATCTGAGTTTATACATAACGAAATAAAGTATCCCGAAGAAGCATTGAAAAAACATATAAAAGGACGGGTAACATTACAAATGATTGTAATGGAGGATGGTTCAGTTGATGGCGTGAAAATCATTACTCCCGTTCATCCATTGCTAGATAACGAAGCCGTAAGAGTGCTAATGGCATCTAGTAAAAAATGGAATCCTGCAAAAATTGATAATTCTCCTGTTCGTGTTTCATACTATATTCCAATTAATTTTGAATTATAATTAAAAACAATCAATAACATAAATCTACTCACACTCAATAAAATACTATATGATGAAACATTCAATTATTCTTTGCCTGACATTACTAATTTGCTTTTCAGGTTTCTCACAAATAAAAAGCGATAATATTGTGCCAACATCAGTCTCTGACAGAGAAGCAATTAGAGACACAATACAATATCAAAAAAATGGCATGGGCTACAAATTTACATTGAACAACGAAACATTAACGTTGGATAAACTTGGTAATGTAATGCAAGATAATCCGACATCAATGGAATTTTTCAAGAAAGCAAAAGGCACATTTGGTATAATTAGCGTATTAAGTTATGCCGGTGGATTTTTGATAGGCTATCCTTTAGGAACATTGCTTGGAGGTAGAGAACAACCCAACTGGACTTTAGCGGTTATAGGTTGTGGACTTATAGGAATTGCAATTCCCATTACAAGTGGAGCAGACAAAAACCTGCTTAAGGCAGTACAAGTTTACAATCAAGGCAAACCAGTTTCATTGAAAAATAATTACGAAATAAAACTTGGAGTAAATCAAAACGGACTGGCATTGGCTATCCTGTTTTAAATACGGAAAACCCTGAAAATCCGAAAAAGAGTAAGGAGCTGTTGCCGAAAAGCTAAAGAGTAGGTAAAAAAAACAAAAAATATTTATGAAAAGATTACTGCCTGTATTATTTACCCTGTTTTTAAGTATAGCTTGTTTTGGACAAGAAGTTGAAGTAAGTGGTTCATATAACACATCTTCCGAGCAAAGATTTCAAAATGGTTATGGAGTAGGACTTCAATACCAACAGGATATTATCAAAAGAGTCAAAGTTGGATTGGGTGTTCATTATAACTTTAATAATGCCAGTTTCGACTATATTCCTTATTTAGATTATAGTCCGACAGCGATGGGGATTGAAAAGATTTATTCATCTTCAAAGCGTTTTTCGGTTAGGCTGAATGCCCAGTATTTACTGAAGGATAATGAATATGTATCCTTATCAATTGGTCCCGAAATAAGCTATAATAATTTGTGGGGGCAGGATCATATATATGGAAGAATTGGCGATGGAGTGGATTCTTATCACTCTTCACCTCAATCTTATGAATACAAACACGACAATAAATTAGATGGAATTTTCGGAGCGGGACTTATTTCAAAAATTGAGATAAAAGATTTCCTGACAAAACAGCTAGCTTTATGTTTTACAATCAGAGAGGAATCGCTGTTAGGAAACCATATTGAATATCTGGGTGGTTCTGATGCCCCTTTATTTAACGGTTGGATAACTGCTACAGAATTCCAATTAGGATTAAAATACAGGTTTAAGAAATAAAAGCTTTACGAGTAGAAAAAAATAAAAACATTATTTATGAAAACATTATTGACAATATTTTTTTACTTGTTTCTAAGTCTGGTTTGTTTTGGACAAGAACTTGAATTAAGTGGTTCCCTGAATACCTCTTCAGACCAAAGACTTCAAAACGCACTTGGCGTCGGGCTTCAATATCAACAAGATATAATCAAAAGAGTAAAAGTCGGATTGGGTGTCCATTATAATTACAAAAATACCAGTTTCGAATACATTCCCAATGTAGTTTATGATCCAACAAGAATTGAGAGTGAAGAAATTTATGCATCTACAAATCGTTTTTCAGTTAGACTGAATGCCCAGTATTTACTCATGGATAATGAATATGTATCATTATCAATTGGGCCTGAAATAAGTTACAATAATTTGTGGGGGCAAGATCAAGTACATAAAACAATTGGAACTGGTGTAAACACTGATCACTTTATAACTCAAAATCTTGATTTCATACGAAACAATGGGTTAGCAAATCTTATTGGATATGGACTTATTTCAAAAATTGAAATAAAAAACTTCCTGACCAAGCAATTAGCTTTATGTTTTACCATCAGAGATGAAAGTCTATCTGAGACAAGAGGTGCTTCACTTGATCTTGGTGTTGAAGAACCAGCACATTGGGAAGCTCATAATTTTGTAGAATTTCAGGTAGGATTAAAATATCGATTTAAGAAATAAAATGAACTTATTTTAAAATCTCTCGCCAAACTGAATAATCAAAATCCGGCTGAACATCTCTGATAGTTCAGCCGATCTTTTTTCTGCCATTCTGTCACCAAAATTCCGTTGGCACTTTTTTTGATTAGCACAACGCCGTACGAACCGACAAGTCGGAGTACGACTTAAAGTCGTGCCCCGACTAAACCGATAAATAAACATATAAAACATACTAAACGAATAAACAATGAGTAAAGGAAACATTGGGGTAACGAGTGCTAATATCTTCCCCGTTATCAAGAAATTTTTGTACAGCGATCACGAAATCTTTTTGCGTGAATTAGTGTCGAATGCCGTGGATGCCACCCAAAAGCTGAAAACACTGGCAGCCGTTGGCGAATACAAAGGCGAACTGGGCGACCTCACCGTGCGTGTTGCCATCGATGCCAAGAAAGGAACACTGACTATTTCCGATCGCGGAATAGGAATGACTGCCGACGAAATTGACAAGTACATCAACCAGATTGCTTTTTCGGGTGCCGAAGAGTTTCTCGAAAAATACAAAGACGATGCAAGTGCCATTATCGGACACTTCGGATTGGGTTTTTACTCTTCGTTTATGGTTTCCAAAAAAGTGGAAATCTTTACACAATCCTTTACAGAAGGATCAACTGCGCAACACTGGTCGTGCAAGGGTGATCCCGAATACACACTCGAAGATACCATCAAAGCTGATCGTGGAACTGACATCGTACTTCATATTGACGACGATAACAAAGATTTCCTCGAAGAAGTAAAGATTCAGGAATTGCTGACCAAATATTGCAAATTCCTTCCTATCGAAATTGCTTTTGGCAAAAAGAAAGAATGGAAAGATGGCAAAAACGTGGAAACCGATCAGGACAACATTATCAACAACACCAATCCTGCCTGGACTCGCAAACCTGCCGACCTGACAGAAGAAGATTACAGTAATTTCTATCGTGAACTAAATCCAATGGGCGAAGAGCCGTTGTTCCACATTCACCTCAACGTTGATTATCCGTTCAACCTCACCGGTATTCTATATTTTCCGAAAATCAAAAACAACATCGACATGCAACGCAACAAAATTCAGTTGTATTGCAATCAGGTATATGTTACCGATCACGTGGAAAACATTGTGCCTGAATACCTGACGCTGTTGCACGGTGTGATTGACTCGCCGGATATTCCGCTCAACGTGTCCCGCAGTTACCTGCAAAGCGACAGCAACGTAAAGAAGATTTCGAGCCACATCACCAAAAAAGTCGCCGACCGTTTAGCTGAAATATTTAAAGCCGACCGGACTGCTTTTGAAGAGAAATGGGATAACCTGAAAGTATTCATTCAATACGGCATGCTCAGCGATGAGAAATTCTACGAACGCGGCGAAAAATTCGCATTGCTGAAAAATGTTGATGGGAAATACTTCACTTTCGAAGAATACAAAACATTAGTTGGCGAAAACCAAAAAGATAAAAACGGAGATGTTATTTACCTGTACGCCAGCAACAGTGACGAACAATACAGCTACATTCAACATGCCAAAGACAAAGGTTACGATGTGCTGATTATGGACGGACAACTGGACGTTCATGTGGTAAGCCAGCTGGAGCAAAAATTCGAGAAAACCCGTTTCGTGCGTGTTGACAGCGATGTGATTGACAAAATCATTCAAAAAAATGATGACAATAAAGTAACACTCACAAACGACCAACGCGATGCGCTAGTTACCGTTTTCGAATCGCAGGTTCCTGCTTTGGAAAAAACAAATTTCATCATCACTTTCGAACAGCTTGCTCCAACGGCAAATCCTGTTTTTGTTACGCAAAACGAATTTATGCGCCGCATGAAAGAAATGTCGGCATTGCAAGGCGGTATGATGAGTTTCTACGGCGAAATGCCTGATAGCTATAACTTAGTGGTAAACACAGCTCACCCGGTTATCGAAAAACTATTAGACGATGAAGAAGCTGCTTGCGGTACAAGCATTACACCATATATTACTGAAATAGCACTTGCCGAAAGCAAGAAATCTGTGTTGAAAGAAAATCATAAAGGCAAAAAAGAAGAAGAAATTCCTTCGACAGAAAAAGCTCAGATTGAAGAATTGGAAAAACAAATTACTGAACTCACCGATAATAAAAAAGCAGTATTAAAATCATTTGCTACTGATAACAAGCAGGTGCGTCAGTTAATTGATCTGGCATTGCTGGCAAACAATATGCTAAAAGGCGAAGCATTGTCTAACTTTGTAAGACGAAGCGTGGAGCTACTATAAAATGTGTTCTATGAAGAACCAAAAACGGCGTAACTGTATAAGCTACGCCGTTATTTTATGACTTTTTTTCCAGATAAGTTTTAATCGCTTCCACATATTCAGCAAAGGCAGCCGTTCCTTCGGGCGTGATTTTGCATACCGTTCGGGTGCGTTTTCCGAGAAATCCTTTTTCAACCTGAATGTATCCGGCAGCACTCAGTTTTTCCAGCTGAACACTGATGTTGCCCACGGTAGCACCGGTTTTTTCTTTGATAAAGAGAAAATCGGCTTCTTCAACCGAAATCAGAATGGACATGATGCCCAATCTGAGTTCGGAATGCAACAGGGGATTTAATTCCTTAAACATTTGCTTTTCTTCCTTTGTAATTAAGAATATGACCCGGAATTATCATCATGATAGCAATAAATAAACCGAAAATCAGCACTTGCTCGCAACCGTTGAAAACAAAAGGTAAAACACAACCAAGAGTTCCGATAATTCCACAAAAAATGATAGGTTTAAATTTGATAATTAATCCCGTCAGAGTTGTAGCAATTCCAAGTAGCAATAACATTAATGCCACATAATTCAGTGAAATAAAAAACGAGGAGAATGAAAGTAATATCACGATGGCTCCTATTGTACTCCAGATTATGTTGACAATTCCATCAATGTATGTTTTCACGTATTTAGTTCTCTTTTTGCGCAAAATAAACATAAACAATCCTCCGAGTAGAGGAATGGTGAACCATAATAAATTTGAATAATAGCTATTTGTCGTTTTAAGCAAAACATAAACAAACACA
>Ga0302288_1002508_pt1 | contig 10714 bp, 5 predicted proteins | sample III_Fen_N1_1_FD_194549 | JGI IMG/M metagenome (GOLD analysis project Ga0302288, IMG submission 194549) | Peat permafrost microbial communities from Stordalen Mire near Abisko, Sweden - III_Fen_N1_1 | ecosystem: Environmental > Terrestrial > Soil > Wetlands > Permafrost | place: Sweden: Abisko...
TAAAACCTACCAAAATACATGTTGGTACTAAACGTGTACGACCGTTCGTTGAAAATTCGGTAATCGCCACTCAGAAAGCCTTGATTAATAGGTCTTGTCGATATATTTCCACCGAATTTCACCTGCATCGATTTGTTCGGTTTAACAATCAAATGAAGGTCGAAATAACCGGTTTCAGGATTGTAACGCGCAACGGGGCGCAATGACTTAATCTGTTGATCGGCAACTAATTTGAAGTATTCTTTCCGAAGTTCCTTTAAATCAATAATGTTGGAGTTGTGTTTGATGCTCTGGATGATGTATTTGCGTTGCATGGCATCTTCAACACCTTCAACCTGAATATTCTGAAAATTCAGGAGTGGTTTTTTCATATTAAACTCATGCCTTTTCTGCTGAAGATCAATAGGCCGTATGCGCCTGGAAATCCGCTTTTTGATGCTGTCGATGTTTTTGTTTACCGTCTCATAACCAGCCTTTTCAATCAAATCAATTTTCTTGAAATCGAGCAACCCCACATTGTTAAAGGTTGTTTCCATCAATACGCCATCTTCCGGGGCAATTTTATAATCGGTTTTTTGCATGATCATGTTTTCAATCTGCGCCATCACATTATCGGGGTCGGGTTTTTCGGGATTGTTGGCCACATTGTGCCCGATGATAATATCAGGATTGAAAAGCTCTTTCATGTTCTGGATCGGAAAGTTGTTGACGATTCCTCCGTCGAATACCAGCGAACCATCAATTTCGATTGGCTTAAAATACAACGGAAAAGTCATTGAAGCGCGAATGGCCTCGCCCAGGTCGCCTTTTCGAAGGATCATCTGCCGATTTTTGTAAACGTCGGTGGCAATGCAGAAAAAAGGTGAAAAAAGCTTGTTGAAATCGCCTTTGTTGATGGCCAGTACCGACGAAAACATTTCCATGAAGGCAAAGTCCATTTGTTCTTCAGGAATAAGGTTGGTAGGAGGAAGGATTTTGAGTTTATCTTCCTTTTTCATTAAGTTAAGTTCGAGCCACGAAGGATCTTCATCAGGCTTGCGGTAAAAATACCGGTATTCTTCCTGAATTTGCCCGGTTGACCATAATTTAAACTGATCGGATTTGAATAGTTTTTCCATTTCTTCAGGAGAATAGCCCGATGCATACAAGCCGGCAATGATGGCTCCAATGGAAGTTCCTGCAATGTAATCAATTGGGATCCCGTTTTCTTCCAGCGCTTTAATCACGGCAATGTGTGAAAGGCCTTTCGCTCCGCCGCCACTTAAAACCAAGCCAACCTTTTGGGCTTTTGCCGGAAGCAAACAGATGTGGAATAAACAGATAAGAAATAAAAATCGTTTCATGTATGGATAAATTGGCATTCCCTTGGCAATCCCAAATTTAAGAAAATACTAAACTATAAAGTGACTGTTAAGCAAAAATTGTCATTCGTTTCATGTCATTCTTAGGCGTTGATGGTCATTAATTTCATGTCATTGATTGTCATTGAAGTCATTAGTAGTCAAGAAAAAGGAAATAGTCATCAGTCATTTGAAAAATCGCTTTTAAACTTTTCCCTAATGACAACTAATGACTTCAATGACAACCAATGATCATTAATGACATCGTAACCCGCAACCCGTTTGTCATTCTGAAACTTTGAGTTTGAGCGACTGGAAACCTTCGCCCAGAATTTCATGGGTATCCATTACCGTAATGAATGCATCCGGATCAATCTGGCTGATAAATTCTTCGAGAATGGCAACTTCACGGCGGCTAACTACGGTGTAAATGATGTGTTTATCGGTTTCGGTGTACATGCCGGTTCCTTTCAGGTAAGTGCCGCCCCGCTCAAGATCGACTAGTATTTTGTGCCTTATTTCCTCGTGTTTTTCCGAAATGATGATCAAGGCCTTGTTGTAGTCGCCTCCTTCCAGAACCAAGTCGATTGCGCGACCGGTGATGTAAATAACTACCCACGAATACAACGGGATTTGCCAGTCTTTAAAGGCAACCAGACTTAACAGAACAATGGTCGAATCGACATAAATCATCAATTGCCCAAGTTGTATATGCGTGTATTTAGCAATAATCATAGCGATAATGTCCGATCCGCCGGAAGTGGCGCGGGCCTTGAAAATTAATCCTAAGCCGAAGCCAATCAACACGCCGCCAAACACACACGAAAGCAGGACATCGGGAACCAGCGGCGCATCGCCATCAACGCGCAGGTAGGTAATTACATCCATAAAAACGGAGGAAAGGACAAAACCAACCACCGTTTTTACGCCAAAGCGAGGTCCTAAAAGCTTAATTCCGGCAATGGTTAGCGGAATGTTCAGGATTAATCCAAATAGCCCAATCGGGAAACCTTCGGGACAAAACGAAAGCATACCCTGAGTCATGTAATGCACAACAATGGCAATACCATAAACTCCGCCCGGAACAATGCGGTGAGGCGAAATGAAATACACAAAACCTACTGCCAGAATGAACGAACCGATTACAATCATGCTGTAATCTCTGAACCATTTGAGGCTGAAAATCTTATCGTTTGGTATAAAAGTCATGATGATATTTTTAGAAATACAAAGGAACAATTAAAAATTAGTAAGCAGGAAATCTTTTAAATGGACCTGTTCAATTCCATTAAAATTGCTTCCGGCATTGTATTCATCCATGGTAACAACATATTTGGGATAGTTATCTCCAATTTTTAGCAGGTTCTCAAATTCACGATTTACTGTATTTTCATCCACCAGCATGTAAGATACTTGAACATAGATACATTTCCCATCTTTTTCGGCCACAAAATCAATTTCCGAATTGCCAAGCTGCCCGATAAACACCTTGTATCCCTGCCGGAGTAGATGAAGATAGACCACATTTTCCATCACCTTGTTGATGTCTTTCCTTTGGTCGAATCCGCGGATGCAATTCCGAAGGCCAATATCTTCGAAATAATACTTTTCGCCAACTTCAAATATTTTTAACCCCGAAATATCATAACGCGGAACCTTATAAATAAAAAATGCCTGGGTCAGTGGTTTCAGATAATTCAATACAGTTTGTGTCGATACGGTAGATCGTTGCGACTTTAGGTATTTGGCAATGTTACTGGCTGAAAAAAGGTTTCCAACATTGTCGGCAAGGTAATCAATCAGATTTTCAAGGAATTGGATATTTCGAATCCCTTCCCGGGCAACAACATCTTTCAACAGAATGGTAGAATAAACACTGCGCAAGTATTCAAATACCGAAAATTCTTCCAGCCCGATCACTTTCAAATAAGGCATTCCTCCAATAGTCAGATACTTATTCAGGCTTTCGGATGAATTTTCTAATTGGAAAAACTGCAAAAACTCATCATACCCAAGCGAATGAATGGTAAACTCAATGTATCTTCCGGCTAAGAAAGTGGCCAATTCACCTGAAAGCATATTGGCATTGCTGCCGCTGCAAAAGATATCGCAACAATTCTCGACCAGAAGGCTCCTGATTGCTTTTTCAAAATGTTCGATCTCTTGTATTTCGTCAATAAAAAGATAGTTTTTTGTACCCGATTGCAAATTATCTTTTACGTACTGATAAAGCCTGGTGTCGTCGGTGATATCTTCGTGCGGCTTTAATTCTTTATTGATATAAATGATATTGGCCTGAGGATTTTCTTGTTTAATTTCGGTAATCAATTGGAACAGAATATAACTTTTTCCTACCCTGCGCTGCCCCGAAATAACTTTAATGATTTCCTTATCAATAAAAGGCTTGATGCGTTCAGTATAGATTGGTCGGGAAATAAATGGTCTTGCTTTTAAAATTTCATCTATCATGATTGATGTATTTTCCTAAAAAATAGTGTTTGTCTATTACGATTGACGAAATTACTAAAAATAATTGTTTTGTCAATCATAAATTGAAGACTTAATCTTACCTCTTTTTGTTCTGTCTATTTTTCAGAATTGAAACTTGCATCCGGTAAACCAGGTTCGCCCGGTACCATAATAGACCTGATTAGCAGTATAATGTGGGTTTCCTTCACTCAGGTTGGTTGCCGATTGTTCGATGTACTCGGTGTCAAGCAAATTGTTTACTCCGAAGAAAAAGTTGATTGTAAGTAATTTTCTGATTTTCCTCAGGTAATTCCCGCTAATGCCTAATAATTGAGATGCCGGTAATTTCCATTGTTTCGAATCGGAAAGGACGAACGGTAAATTAATCTGTTTGTTGGTGTAAGCGTTTGATTTTGAGCCTGAAACATTAACTGCTTCGTAAATCGGTTCCGCCATTGAATAATTTAACCTGAAGTTGGAAATGAGGAACGGCGCGTAAAGCTGGTCGGCCCGGTAATAATTTAGCCGGACATAGAAATTGTGAGCCCATCGCCATTCAGCCTCGGCATATATCGTAAATTGTGGTGCATTAGGTATTTGCACATTTTTTAGCGCCAATTCGTTTTCGCTTTTCAACAGGTTGTTCGAATCGTAATTTTGAACTTTTACATTTTTTGTGTACTTCCAGTCGCCAAGCGAAGTGTTCAGATTCAACTGAATATTGCCCGTAATTTTGTACGAAGTTTTAAGTTCGATGCCCCGATGCAGTTCTTCTAGGCCGTTGACCAGTCCATAAGAATTGTATGAATTGAGGTTTGCCAATCCGACAATCGACCGGTTAAAAACCATCGACTGGTATGCCGATGCTTCAATTTTAAGTTTCCGGCTGAAAATAGTATATCCAAATTCAGTGTCAAATACCTGTTCGTTTGTGATTTGATCGTTTTTTTGGTTGTTTCCGAAGGGGAAAAGATTCTGAAATAAGGGCTGATGCGAACCATAACTTACCCGTAGATGAACGGAATGATATTTCCAGAAGTTGACACTGAGACCGGTTTGGGCACGTCCTCCGGGAAACAGGTTGAACGTGGGTTGCTTTACCGTATCGGTAGTCAAATAGTTAAAATGATCTGTTCTTCCAAAATTTTGAAGCGAAGCTGATCCTTCAAAATACCAGTAAAATCGGGATGTTTGGTAATTTATCCGAAGAGAAAGACCTCCCGATTGGATGTTTGATTCATAAAAATACGCGGTTTTATCAGAAGAATTATACGATTTGAAAAAACCTGGGATGAACTTATTTTCAACGACAAATCCATCAGGCCGGTTGACATCGGAATAACTCGTATAACTGTCGGCGCCAAGTAAATTGGTTACGGCGCCAAAATGACTGGCATGGTACTGTTCCAAATCAAATCCGACATTCAAATGCAGTTTTTTGTTGAAGTTGTGAATCAAAACCGAACGCAATCCAAACCTGTTTTCGCGGTCGATAGCTGCCAGCGTTGATATTCCAGAACTCTCGGTATTGACAAATTTACCGTTTTTGTCAGGTAAGCGAACAGCACCCAATTCGCTTACGTTCAACCCTATATTCCAATTAGTTATTTTGTCAAACGATATCAGTCCGACAGTATCTCTTGGTATTACTTCAGTTGGCGATTTACCAGGAAAAAGCTGTGCTGAACGGTTAAACTGCGCATAAATCTGCGTGGTAATGTATGTTTTAATGCGAGGTCGCCAAAAATGAGTCAGGCTAATCAGCGGACTTCTTGCATAATTGGTACTCCACGACATTGGCTTATTGTTTAGATAGCCTCCCAGTTGATTGTACTTGGTTCCATAGAGGTTGTAAGCGCCAATCGAATCTGATGCATTTTGGTCATGTTGTTGCACGGTTCCATACAAATTAAAAGTGACGGTATGCATCTGATTATATTCCTTTTGGATGTTCAGAAAAAAACCGTATTGTTTGAAATCCGTATTTTGTGCCAACCCATTTCCTGAAGTTTTTGATATCTGAACTGACGACGACAATCCTTTTTTCGAAAGTCCGGAATAAACTGTAGCTGAAGTTTTTAAAAATCCATGGTTGCCATAAACAGCCAACACTTCGGCACCGGCTTTTTCGTGCGGGACAAACGAAAGTATATTAATCAAACCACCTGCGTTCGTCCGGCTTTGCAGGTTAGCAGCTTGTCCCGATACCACTTGTATTTGTCCGGCCCAATCGGTTAGTCCCGAAAGCATGGCAGAGCCTACTCGACCGGTTTCCGGGTTATTCAGCAAAATGCCATTCAAGGTATAGGTTGTTCGGTTGGAGTTGTTTCCCCGGAAACCAATTTCTGAATCAGAAAAACCACTTCCATTGCTTGTGTAGGTGGCCGATGGTATCGTCTTTATTAATTCGTTAAATTCCTGATGGCCTGTTTGTTCAATAATTTGCCAGGTTGAAAAGTCTTCGATATTCTGCGGAAATTGTCGTTTATTTTCGTGCGAAGTGATCCTTCGTTGCTCCGCTCTGCCAACTTTATTGGCTTTGAGCTTGATGATAAACATGGGCGTGGTGATTTCCTTGTAAACCGACATGTTGTACTTTTTACTGAAATACCCCGGATAGTTTACTTCCAGCAAATAGTCACCGGCAACCATTTTCATCGTAAATTTGCCTTGCTGATCGGTCAAAACGCTGATTAAAGTACCTGGAATAGTGACTACTGCTTTTTCGAGCGGTTCGTCAAATTCATCATCAACCACAAATCCGGTAAGAGTCCCTTGAGCCAAAGACGCACAAAATGAAAGCAAAATAATGAATGCTGAAAGAATGGATTTTTTCAGAAATGCAATTTGCTGATTAATAGATATTTTTCGTCTGAAGCTGAATGTTTTCATAAGGAAAATCCCTCACCTCTATTCTCCTGTTTCCAGAATTCCTAATTCTAATAACGTAGATTTCAGCTATTAAAGTGTTCAGCTTGATAGATTAAAATTGAAATATTTCATGAAAATAATTTTGAGTGAAATTTCACTCGTCTACAACCATTATGTAGTCTTTTCAGCTTCTATTTCAACCAACAAATCATCCCGGCAAATATCAGCTTTTACAAAACTCATCGGTACTTCTTCAAAATGATTCAGGCAAATTGCTTTCACAGTTGGAATATCTTCTTCGTTTTTTACATAAACGCGAACATAAGCATATTTATCTGGATAGATTGTGAGTTCAGGATAGTGCGCTTTCAGGTTTATCTGGCTGGTTAACAGCTCAATATTTTCGATTGTTACCTGGGTTTGTTTGATCACATCATGCAGTCCTATGGTCTCCTGACCGACAATCGAAGCTGTTCCGGAGATGAAGATCCTGGAACTTAAACCGTTTACCATCAGTTTGGCCCGCTCAAAAAGTGGTGGCTGGTTGATGGTTTTATTTTTCAGTGGTTCGCCTTTTAAAACAGTTTGCCCGTACTTATATGAATTGAGTTGTTTCGGGTTGCTGATGGGGATGATTTTCAGATTCTCATCAGCAGTAACCGCCAAACATTCGATGGTTACCCCGTGATAAGTACACCCAATTCCGGTTGCTGCCGGAAAACCAGGAATGGTGCGGTAGGTGGAATAATAATCGCTTCTGACTTCGTTAAAGAGCTGGTAATTTTGCTGCGTTCGAAGTCCAATTCGTTGAAATCCAAATATTTGTTCTATATAATTCCATTGTCTGACAACTTGGTTAAATCCAATTCCTAATTGTTGAAATGCAGCTTGAAGTTGGCTAAAAGCATTTTCAGAAGATTCAGAAATGGCATTTTCTTCCTGATTGCCTTCTATCCCGGCAAACCAGAATTCGGCATAGCCGGAGGTTGAAAGTTTACAGAATTTAATCCCTTCGGCTTGGCCGTATTCTACCTGAACATTTGCTGAATTGATAAAACCGGCTTCAATCATTACCAGCTCTGGCTTTTCAGGCGATTCTGATAATATACTGACAGGTATATTGATAGCTGCGAAGGTTTTCTTAATTTGAGCCTTACGCTCTAAAAATTCCTGCGTATTTTCTGCGGCTACAAAAACGCGGGTAATAAATGCTTTTTGATATGGATTTTCATTTAAAAAATGATGAAAACTATCAAAACAACTATGCCATTGCTTTTCAAAGTTTCCCGTGCAAGCAGGTTCGTAAGTAAAATAGTTCGGATTAACCATAAAGAGCTGGGTTTTTACTGCAATTTAGTCTTTAAAAAATTGGTCATTTTGGTGTATAGGTGTAACCTGGTATTTCCACCCTTAATTCCATGGTTCCGATTGGTATAGGTTGCCATATCGAATTGAACTCCAGCCTGAACCATTCGTTCTGCAAATTCCATCGTGTTCTGAAAATGAACATTATCATCGGCTGTCCCGTGTATGAGCAAGTAATTTCCCTTGATTTTATCAGCATGTGAAAGCGGAGAATTGTCGTCGTATCCGTCCTGATTTTCCTTTGGAGTCCGCATGTAGCGTTCGGTATAAACGCTGTCGTAAAAGCGCCAGTTGGTTACCGGCGCAACCGAAATCCCGGCTTTAAACACATCGGCTCCTTTTTCCATGCATAATGCTGCCATAAATCCTCCATAGCTCCAGCCCCAAATGGCAATGTTGTATTTATCAACAAACGAGAGTGTTCCAAGGTATCGGGCTGCTTCAACCTGATCGTCCGATTCGTATTTGCCCAATTGCTGGTAAGTCATTTTTCTGAAATCTTCACCACGTGCACCGGTTCCACGAGGATCGACACAGGCAATGATAAATCCTTCCTGTGCCAGGTAATCGTTCCAGCTAACACTCCATTTATCAAGTACTTCCTGCGAATTCGGGCCGCTGTACTGGGTCATCAAAACCGGATATTTTTTTGCTGGATCAAAATTTGCTGGTTTCATCATCCAACCGTTTAGTTCAACGCCTTCAGAGGTTTTAAAGCTGAAGAATTCCTTTTTACCAAGCGAATAATCATTCAGGATTTTTTTCAAATCGGTATTCTCTTCGAGCGACCGGATGAATTTTCCGTTCTGGTCGTGCAAGGTTACCAGGTTGGGAGTTTCGATATTGGTAAAATAATTAATGAAATATTTCATTCCATTGCTGAATTCAGCCTGGTTCGTTCCTGTTTGGGTTGATAGCTTGCCCGATTTTTTGCCATCCAAACTAACAAAATAAACTTCACGGCGCATGGGCGATTCCTTGGCAGCCTGGTAATAGAACATTTTCCTGACCGGATCGAACCCGTAAAATTCGGTAACATCAAAATTACCATCGGTCAGTTGTTTGATTTCAAATCCTTGCCGGTCATACAGGTATAGATGTGAAAAACCATTTCGTTCACTATTCAAAACGATGTATTTATTGTCGGGAAGGAAAACAAATTCATCGTAAAAGTTTTCATCGATGTATCGTTTGTTTTTTTCACTGAAGAAAGACCGGGTATCTCCCGTATACGGATTGGCTAAAACAATATCCACCTTGTTCTGAAGTCGGTTTAGTTTCATGATGGCCAGGTCCGATGCATCCGGAGTCCATTTTATTCGGGGAATATATTGTTCCGTATCATCACCAACATCGGCAGTGACGCTGCTTTTAGCCATTACATCGTAAATATGAACGCTCACTACCGAGTTTTTTTCACCAGCCTTTGGGTATTTGTAACTGTAATTTCCCGGGTAAAGCTGATTTTCTTTTAATGCTGGTTTTTGTCCCTGGTACATTGGAATAGTAAACGTTGGAACTTCAGTTTCGTTAAATTTGATGAAGGCCAGGAATTTACTGTCGGGCGACCATTCATAAGCTTTGCTCGAACCGAATTCTTCTTCGTAAACCCAGTCGGAAGCACCATTGATCAGCTCATTCTTTTTACCATCGGTGGTGATCTGGTTTTCAGTACCGAATTTTAGGTTTTTCAGAAATAAATTGTTATTGCGGACAAATGCAACCCGTTCGCCATCAGGTGAAAAAGTGGCAAGTTGCTGCGAACCATTCGCCGAAAGTGGTATCATCTCTTTCGTTGTAAGGTTCCAAATGTAATATTCGGATAAAAAGGAGTGACGATAAATCGGCTGTTTTAGGGTGGTGAAAAGTATTTTCGTTTCGTCATTACTTATGTTATAATCGCTAAAAGCTTTAAATCCGGCATGTTCAACGGTTGATAAATCAAACAGGATTTCAACTTTTTCGCCGGTTTTGTAACTGTATTTTATGATTTTATTGTCATCTTCCTTTATCGTATAGTTAAGCCCATCGTTCATCGAACGAAGTCCAGTCACACTTTTCGGCGAAAAAATATGGTCGTCAACTAAATCCTGAAGTTTAATTTTATTTTGTGAAAATACAGCTAATGAAATACTTAGTAAAAACAATAACAGGCTTATTCTGATGTTCATAGATTCGTTTCTTTTTAATTCTTAGCGGGTTCAAAACTTCGAATTTTTTTTCATAAAAAAAAGGAACATTTGATTTTACAGGTGAATCCTAAAAGCTTACCTTTGTTAAACCGACAGACCAGAAATTGAAAGAGTGCAAATTTGAACTTAAAAATTAGAATTATGAAAAAACTGATTATGCTTGTTTTTGCGGGGTTTCTTATGCTGAGCGCCTATTCGCAAACCAATGTTGTCGAATTTCTTAAAGGAGGTAAGGCCGATGCCAGCGCTCTGACGAAGGCTTATCTGAATCCTTATGCAATGGCTCTCGGTGATGGACTGAATAATGGCTGGTACAATTCAGCCAAAACTCACAAACTATTTGGTTTCGACCTAAGTATCAGTGCAAGCGCTATTCAGATACCTGATAAAGATAAAACATTTGATATTAGCACGCTGGGATTGACCAACTTGAGTATTGCAAGCGGGGGAAATATTGCCCCTACCGTAGCCGGAGCT
>Ga0302288_1002509_pt1 | contig 10714 bp, 6 predicted proteins | sample III_Fen_N1_1_FD_194549 | JGI IMG/M metagenome (GOLD analysis project Ga0302288, IMG submission 194549) | Peat permafrost microbial communities from Stordalen Mire near Abisko, Sweden - III_Fen_N1_1 | ecosystem: Environmental > Terrestrial > Soil > Wetlands > Permafrost | place: Sweden: Abisko...
GGTTTTTACAGGACTTGATCAGGACATGATGCAAAAGAACCTGACCTGTAAAAACCTTCATGATGCTAAGAAAAATATGTACTGGTACGGGATTGCTTTTGTACCTCTTAATCTGCTGTTTCTTACCTTAGGTGCCATGCTGCTTATGTTGGCTGCAAAAAACAATATTCCTTTGCCGGCATTGTCAGACGATATATTACCCCTGTTTGCCACACAGTACCTTGGACCGGTTGTCACTTTCTTATTTATAATCGGAATCATTGCGGCTGCCTTTGCCAGTTCCGATTCTGCTTTGGCTTCGTTGACTACATCCTTTTCTGTGGACATTTTAGGTGTTCAGCATATGGAACCCAAAGTGGCCGAACGTAAACGAAAGTTTACACACATAGGCATGTCAGTTGTATTTGTAGTGATTATGCTTGTCTTTAAATTGTTGAATAACAAAAGTATAATCGATGCAATATACACGATTGCAGGCTATACGTACGGTCCGTTACTGGGAATGTTTGCATTTGGATTATTTACCAAATTTCAGGTGCGGGATAAATTGGTGCCCTTTGTTGCCATAGCTTCTCCTTTCCTCTGTTACGGGTTGAATTATTTATCAACAAATCTGATGCATTATCCTTTAGGGTATGAATTGCTCATGATAAACGGATTGATTACTTTTGCAGGATTGTGGATGATATCGAAACAAAAACTGAACTTTTCCAAAGTCTAGAACTTTGGAAAAGTTATTACAAAATAAACATAAAATACTAACTCGAAAAATTATGGAAATAAAATCTGCCGAATTCATTATCAGTAACACCGATTACCTGAAATGTCCCGATAGCCGTTTGCCCGAATATGCTTTTATAGGCCGGTCAAATGTTGGTAAATCATCGCTCATCAATATGCTTTGCAACCGTAAGGATCTGGCCATGACTTCTTCAAAGCCCGGTAAAACTTTACTGATCAATCATTTTTTGATTAATAGCAACTGGCATCTGGTGGATTTACCCGGCTATGGATATGCTACTGCCGGAAAGAAAATGCGCGACCAGTTGCAGGAAATCATTGAAAACTATATTCTCAACAGGGAACAACTCACTTGTTTGTTCCTCCTGATTGATAGCCGTCACGAGCCACAGAAAATTGATCTTGAATTTATTGAATGGTTGGGTGAAAGCGGAGTCCCTTTTGCAATTGTCTTTACTAAACTCGATAAACTCACCCATGCTATCGGCAAATCAAACATTCAGGCATATAAAAATAAACTTCTGGAGCAATGGGAAGAATTACCGGTTATATTCCAGACATCGTCAGAAAAAGGGCTGGGAAAGACTGAATTACTGGGGTATATAGAAGGAATTAATAAAGATTTAGGCGGAAGTAAGAAGTAGGTAGTAGGTAGTAGGTAGTTGGTAGTAGGTAGTAAGGAGTAAGGAGTAAGAGCAGTAAGTAGTAGTTTATTTGCCAAAAGTCGGTAGTTTTTTATCAATTGTGGTTGCTTGTGGTTCATTGTCCCCAAAGTCTCCCTCTTAAACTTCAAACCTCAAACTCTTCAAACCTCTTTTAGCAATCGTTTGCATAACGAATCATCTATTCTTGTTTTAAGTTTGTAAAGCTATTTCAAAAAAAAAGAATATACTTGCATATCTATCTTTGATCTTTGATCTTTGCTCTATGCTCAAAGCTCAATGCTTAAAGCTCAAAGCTTTTTATTCTTAAATCTGAAAAATACTATGCTGAACATTCAAAAGAAAATGAACAATACCTTTTTGGCATTGTTGGGATTGCCTGCTACGGCTGTTGGATTTGCTCTTTCTACTCAAATTGCGGCCTTAAGCTGGATTTTATCGAACAAGTACGGCCTGGATATTCATGACGTCGCTTTCGTGTGGCTGGCAGGACCTATTGCAGGCATCTTCGGACAGGTGATCGTGGGGATGTTAAGCGATAATGTCTGGTTTATGGGTGGCCGGCGTCGTCCGTTCATTATCATAGGCGGGATGGTGAGTACTATCGCTTTTCTGGCATTACCTCATATAAAAGGAATATCCCATGTTACGGGTATTACCGATATTATTCTGATCGCATCAGTCATTGCTCTGTTTCTTGATTTATCAATAAATGTAACCTTTAATCCGGCAAGGTCCATTATCGCCGACCTGACTCCCGAAGGGAAAGTGCGTACCTCAGGGTTTGTATGGATGCAGATTATTTCAGGCTTTTTCGGCGTCTTTGCCTATTTCCTTTCCATGCTTTTCGGGAACATACTGTTATTGTATATTGCAGCAGCCATTGTGTTTGTAACCGCAGTCTTCCCGATATTATTTATTCAGGAAAAGAAAGAACAGTCAGAAGTACAGGCAAACGACAAGTCAACATTTGGTGTCTGGCAGATATTCAAAGAAATCTATCCTCTATACGGCTTTTTGGTATTCGGTATTTTTAGTCTATTCTTCCATTTTTATAAGGACGCTCTCGCCCCGTGGCATAATCCGGTATTAATTGCTTCATTGGCTTATTCCGTTTTAATTGGGATTGTCATTATTATTCGTGGAGTGAAGAATCCTTCGGATAAAAATGAATTTCAAAAAATAATGCTGGCACACTCCTTCACATGGGTAGCATTTCAAAGCATGTTTATCATGTCGGGCTTTTTTATAGAACATCAGATCATGCCTAATCTCAATGTCGCAGGCATTACCGCAAACTGGTTTGCCGAAAAGCTAACAGGTAACATCCAGACATCAGCAGCATCCATTGGTAATATCGTTTCCCTCGGTTTTTTCATCCTTAATTTAGTGGGCGCTATTTTCCCTTTAATCCTGCAATCTATCGCTAAACGCATCGGACGTGTAAAAACCTATATCGCAGCTCTGTCTTTTTCGGCTATAGGCTACTTCTATGTGGCTTATTTCAGTCATGTTGAACTGGACTTTTATATTGGTATGTTCCTGGTCGGTATCGGATGGTCGGCTGTTATATCCATTGTCTTTGCCATTATGAGCGAACGGGTCAATCCGGCTAAAATGGGTTTGTTTATGGGCGTGTTCAACCTGGCAGTAGTTTTGCCACAAATGATGAGTAACGGTGTTGCCAATATCATTAAAGAAACCGGTAATCACCAGTTATTATATATTTTCTGTGGATTGCTTGTTACAACATCAGTTATTTTCTGGATGTTTGTAAAGGAACCTGAATCTTCAGTTGTAAATCAATCTGTACCAACAGGAGGACACTAAAGAATTTACAATTTTTTTATTTACAATTTACAAATAAATCAAAGATCAGCAGATTTGGGCTTTGAATCAACAATAAAAGTGACTGGAATAATTGTATGATTTTAAGTTCACAATTTAAGAAATTATTTGTTTTTATTTCTAATTTACTTTTTGGAATAGACATACAATTCTAAGGATTCATTACTAATTTACAATCCATTTGTTAATCTACAAAAGCTTTAAATACAGCATTATGGCAATTATTAATTATTAATTATTCATTATTAATTAATTAATATCTATTTTACTACTATCTTTGCACGGTAAAAAATTTACCGCAATATATCACTTAGAACCGCGGGAGAAATCCTGCGGTTCTTTTCTTTTAAAACTTTCAGAATGAAAAATTTGTCGCTTTATTGTTTTGTTATTATATTATCTGTATGCATTTTGGTATCCTGTGGACATAAAACAGCAGAAACTAAAAATCCTCAGACTTCTGACACGCTGAAACTAAAATATGCCGAAGGATTCTCAATCAGGTATTTCGGCAATTACAAGGAAGTTGTCGTATACAGTCCCTGGGTTAAAGGAACCGAATATGCCCGCTACTATCTGGTGGACAATATAAATATTAAAACACCTGTCAACGGTACAAAGGTTCAGATACCATTAAATACACTGGCAACCACTTCTGTTACTCATCTCGAATTTCTGAACCTGCTGGGTGAATTGCAGACTATCACAGGTGTCTGCTCTCCGGGAATTATTTACAATCCATCAGTATTAAAAAGAATAGGACAGGGTAGGATTGCCGATCTGGGTGATGCTTTTAGTATTAATGTCGAACGAACCTTGCAACTTAACCCGGGAGCAGTAATGATGAGCGGTTATAATCAGAATGACCCCTATGCTAAAAGGGTTACACAAGCCGGAATTCCTGTGATTTTCAACAACGAATGGATGGAAACATCTTTACTTGCACGTGCGGAATGGATTAAATTTGTTGGCGTTTTTTTTAATAAGGAAAAGTTGGCCGATAGTATCTTCGCAGGGATTGATAAACGGTACAATGAAATTAAATCCAAAGCTGCGAAAGTAAAAAACAAACCAACTATCATGGCCGGATCCAACTTTCGTGGTACCTGGTATATGCCCGCAGGTCATAGTTTTATGGGTCGGCTTTTTGAAGATGCCGGTGCAAGGTATTATTTTTCCGCCGATACTACTTCAGGAAGCCTGCCACTGAATGTTGAATCGGTATTGAAAAACTTCTCTAAAACCGATATCTGGCTTAATTGCAGTTTTTCCTCCATCAATGATCTGATAAAAGCCGACAGTAAACATGCATTTTTCCGTCCGGTGGTACTTAAACAGGTCTATAATTTCAATAAACGCAAAATTCCGTCCGGTGCCAATGACTTCTGGGAAAGTGCGGTTGCACGGCCTGATATCTTGCTCTCCGATGTCATTGCCATCCTGCACCCTGAAATTATGCCGGGTTATACACTGGTTTATGGTGAACGGTTAAAATAAGTTAGAACAACACGCTAATAAGTAATTTAGATTCTGCTGTTTAGCAAAATCTAAATTACTTATTAGCGTATTATCATGTATTCCATCCTGGAATTTGTTTGTATTTTTACTACCTACTCACTCCTCATTCTGTACCGACCTGAAATTTGTTTACACTACCGACTTACTACCGACTACATACTACCGACTACATACTACCGACTACTTACCTCTTGCCTCTAAAAAAAATGATTTGCTTATAAATTTCAAAACCATCTGTCAAATCTCCACCGACTATCCGCTCTGCTTTATTGGTTAAATATTGGTTTACTTTTGGTTTGGAATTCTAAATCGATTAAATCAGATACTATAACCATATACATTTCACTTAGGATTCATTTCTCTTATAAGAGAAGTGAATCTATTATGATATATAAATGATTGTATAATGATATATAAGTGATATATATATCCAAACCAATTCCAAACCAATACTAAAGCAATACAATTTCCTGTAGTGTGAGCGGAGTTTTGTCAAGGGTTTTCCAATTTTATCGTCTTTTTTTAATGTAAAACTGACATGAAATCTCATTCCTGTAATCAAAAATATCTATTGGAAATTTAAATATATACAGCGATTAGCTGTTCAATAAATCTATTCGTTGACCTTTATTTAAGAAATCCGGAGATTTAAAATCTAAAAAAAATTGTTGAATCAGGGTTTAGATAAAATAAACTGTTTCTTCGGTTATCCGTTTCGTCAATTATTTTGCTTTTCACAAATAATGATTCCTGTTTTTTGCAAAATGAAAAACACGAAGTAAACTTCAGTGATACATTAATTATAAATTATTTTTACCTTTGCAGTCTTAAATACCTGTTTTATCTTTAAAACGTTGCGGTTGCTCATTTAATAATTGCTATGGCCTTATCATATGTCTCAGGGGTGTTGAAATTACTGATTATGGTACTAAAATATTGATAAGTAATGTTTGTTGGAGTACTAATCCGTTACCTAAAGTAAAGAATAATTATACCATTGATGGATCGGGTGTTGGTACCTATGTCAGTAAACTGACAGGGTTGATTCCATCGATAAGATATTATCTGAGAGCCTATGCAACGAATCAGATGGGTATTATCTATGGTGATACGATTTCATTTAAAACTCTTGATCAATAAGATTTAAGAAAAGGTAACGATAGATGGCGGACTCTTATCATTAACTGAACAATTACAATATCTAAACCTTTTTCAGCCTGCTATGGATTTACTTTTTCAATCTAAATAAAATAAACATCTTAAAATCTATTCCTTGAATTTCAACCGGTCTGTTTTATTTTTCACCCTCTCCCTTATTACGTTGGGTCTTTTCCTTGCCGATCTGGCCTGGGGAAGTATTCATATTTCACTACATGAAATACTGTCGGTGTTCATGGGGAAAGGAATCAATGGTATCAATTCTGAAATCTTAATGAATTTCAGACTGCCGAAAGCCATTACTGCAGTATTGGCAGGTGCATCTTTGTCAGTAGCAGGATTGATGATGCAGACTTTATTTCGCAATTCACTGGCCGATCCGTATATACTGGGGGTTAGTTCGGGAGCAAGCCTTGGTGTCGCTTTGGTGATGATGGCTTCAACAATTCTGCCGGTGGCTTTTGTCAGCAGCGGGTGGGCTTTGATTGCAGCAGCTATTATTGGCGCTTCGGTGGTGCTGGTTTTGGTGGTGGGCGTATCATTTAAAGTGCAAAATGCAGTTTCGCTCCTGATTGTCGGATTGATGTTTGGTACTATTGCCGGATCATTGGTGAGTGTATTACAGAATTTCAGTAATCCGGATGCCATTAAACTCTTTGTGATGTGGACTTTCGGTAGCCTGAGTGCCGTTACATGGAATTATATGCAGGTATTGTTACCGGTAATACTGTTGGGTATAGGAATGGCATTTTACCTCCAGAAACGATTGGATGGGTTGTTGTTGGGTGAAAATTATGCCCGCGGGTTAGGTATTTCCATTGTCAGGACCCGTTTCCTGATTGTAGTGGCAACTGGTTTACTGGCAGGCGGTATCACTGCTTTTACAGGTCCTATTGCCTTTGTGGGTGTTGCAATACCCCATATTGCAAGGGGACTTTTCCATACTTCATCTCATAAAATCCTTTTACCTGCAACCATTCTTTGCGGAGCTTCGTTGTTGCTGATTTGCGATATCATTACCCAGATTCCCACATATACCTTACCAATTAATACGGTCAGTGCCTTGTTTGGAGCACCGATTATCATCTGGATCATCATTAAGAAGAAATGAGGAATGAGGAATGAGCGTTGAGCGTTGAGCATTGAGCATTGAGCATTGAGCGTTGAGCATTGAGCATTGAGCAAAGAACAAAGAATAAAGAGTAAAGAGCAAAGAACAAAGAATAAAGAGTAAAGAGCAAAGAATAAAGAATAAAGAATAAAGAAAAAAACACTGAACACTGAACATTGAACATTGAACACGGAACGCGGAACGCGGAACATTGAACTTTTCAAACATCAAACTTTTCAAACTTTTCAAACGATTTAAAGAATGTCTATTCTCACAACAAAGAACCTTTCGATAGGGTATTCCAAAAAAGGAAAGACCGATATCATTCAATCCGGACTCGATTTACAATTGAGGGCAGGGGAGTTGGTATGCCTGATTGGTCCAAACGGGAGTGGTAAATCGACTTTGTTAAGAACGCTCACCGGTCTGCAAAAACCGTTATCGGGCGAAACATTGATTGATGGAATTGATATGAATAAAATCAGGCAACATGAGAAAGCCTTGATGCTTGCGTTGGTTTTGACTGAAAGGGTTGATATTGAAAATATTACTGTCTACAATCTTGTTGCTTTAGGCCGGCATCCACACAGCAACTGGTGGGGAAATGTAACAAATGAAGAAGATACTATCATTCGTGAAGCCATCGAAATGGTGCATATGGATCATAAAATGCATCAGAATATAAACGAACTTTCGGATGGTGAACGCCAACGGGCGATGATAGCCAAAGCGCTTGCACAGGATACACCCATCATTATGCTGGATGAACCTACTGCACATCTCGATCTACCCAACAGGGTGGAAATAATGCTATTGCTTCATAAGCTTGCTCATAAGACCCAAAAAGCAATTCTTCTGTCTACCCATGAACTCGACCTGGCTCTTCAGGCAGCCGACAGGATATGGTTAATCAGTGATGGACATGGCATAGAAAGCGGTGTGCCTGAAGATTTGGTGTTTAATGGCAGCTTCACCCGGACTTTTAAAAGTAATTCTTATTTTTTTAATGCTGCCAACGGGAACTTCTCCCTGAATTATCCAATGACTAAAAAAGTATGGGTATCGGGCGATAAAACACGTATGTATTGGACACTTCGTGCATTGGCCCGTGCGGGTTATGTCGTGGTTAGGGATGCTGAAGTTGAAATTCTGGTTACTGAACAGGGTTGGTATTTAAATAGCAAAGAAATATTGACTGTTGAAGAGCTGCTTAGTAAATTAAGTCTCCAAATAGTAGATAATAAAACAGAATGAAATTATTCTTTTAGTTGAAAATCATTGATGTTTGATTTTCAACTAAACTAAACCCAAAATAGACTTTGTATTTTTTTAAAAAAGAAATAGTTAGTACAGAAAGTGAAGTTAATGATAGATTTAATTTTCAATTCTATTGAACATTCAACTATGTTATATTTGATAGTATGATCTAAAATTTCCGTATCCTTAACATATTTGTGGTGGCATTTATTGTATAATACAGACTATTTGTGGTGCTTCTTTTTGGAAATTTTACTATATTTGCATCGTATTATTATTAAATTTGAAATTCCGATTATGCTACAAGGAGAATATAAATATTTTTCAAGAAGTATCGACCTTCATTTACAAGAATGGAAAGCCGACATCAAGCATAAACCTTTATTGCTTAGAGGAGCGCGTCAAGTTGGAAAATCCTCTGCAATTCGCCATTTAGGTGAATCTTTCGAATACTTTTTGGAGGTAAACTTTGAACGTAATATTGCAATTACTGAATTATTCAATGCTTCTTTAAATCCAAAAATAATATGTTCAAAATTATCAGCAATATTCAATGTCCCTATTATACCTGAAAAAACACTTTTATTCTTTGATGAAATTCAATCATGTCTACCTGCAATTTCATCTTTGCGTTTTTTCTATGAGGAGTATCCAGAATTACATATTATTGCAGCAGGATCATTGCTTGAGTTTGCATTACAAGAAATACCCTCTTTTGGAGTTGGTCGAATCCGTTCTATCTATTTGTATCCTTTTTCTTTTGATGAGTTCCTAGGGGCACAAGGACTAGATTTGTTAATTGATGAAAAAAATAATTCTTCGGTCGAAAAACCACTTTTATTCGCTCTACATACTAAGTTAGTTGATTATTTACGAACATTTTTATTGGTTGGCGGAATGCCTGAATCAGTTAAAATCTGGACTGAAAAAGCCGATTACCTGCAATGCAGGTTAGTTCAGAATGATATTTTACTGACTTATGCTGATGATTTTGCAAAGTATAAGAAGAGAATATCACCTGTTGTATTACAACAAACGCTTAGGTCAGTTGCTCTTCAGTCTGGAAGTAAGTTTACTCTTTCGCAGGTTATGGGAGATGTTGAATCGACAAAGATTAAAGATGCACTAGAGTTGTTAACTATGGCAGGAATAATAATCCCAATTACACATACAGCTGCAAATGGTCTGCCTTTGGGCGCAGAATTAAACACAAAGTTTAGAAAATTCCTTTTCATGGATACTGGATTATTACAACGATTATTAAATCTTGAAATGGGAAATGTATTTCTTTTATCGGATATTGATTTAGTGAATAAAGGTGCTTTAGCTGAAATATTTGTTGGGCTGGAGTTGCTCAAACATGGTAGCCCTTACGAACGGCAGGAACTTTATTATTGGTTAAATCTTAAAAAAGGAGCACAAGCTGAGGTAGACTATGTAATATCAAATAAAGGACACATTCTTCCTGTTGAAGTAAAAGCCGGTACAAAAGGAGCAATGCAAAGTCTGTATCGCTTTATGGAATTGAAAAAATCTAAATCTGGAATCCGAACATCACTTGAAAATTTTGGACGAATAGGAATAGTTGATATTTTTCCATTGTATGCAATTGGAGGAATTATTGGGTGATTATTTATTGTTTGTAGTGCAACATAACTTGTAAGAACAACTTATTGGAAGATGAATTCCGATTCCTGAATTAGGTTTACTTTAAAATTTGTGATATTATTTTTGCCTAATATTATGTATTGTACATTATTGCATTTAATTCGAACGTGAACATGTTTAATGTCAAAATAAATACAAAAAGTATTTTTTTTATTTGAGTTCTATTCTTATTTATGGCTGGTTCATGTCATGTAATAATTATGTATTATGTTTTTTGTATCTTTGTAGTGAATTCTACAATCCTAATAAAATAAACAAGAAAAATTTCCGTTAAAAAAGGGTTTTAACCCTTATTTCCTGAAGCGACAGTCACATTGCATGAAGAAACAAATATTCATTCTACTAAGTATTATCCTTTTTACAATGGGCGTGTCGGCACAATCAAAAGTGCGTGTCTACGGCTATGTCATTGATGTCAACAACCGTGGTATTGAACTGGCCAATGTGTTTTTTCAGAATACTTCCGTTGGGACTATCACCAATCAAAACGGATATTATGAATTGACAATGAATGTAAAAGATTCGGCAACACTGGTTTATTCCATGTTGGGGTATCAGACAATCAAACACACCATACATCCTCATCAGCAGGTAATACAGATTTCAGTTCAACTTCAGGCTCTATCAAAAGAAATTGCAGGAGTAAATATTAGGGGTCAACGACGTCAGACATCGACTCTTGACTTCCTTGATCCCGGTAAATTCCGTGTCATGCCCAATGCTGCGGGAGGAATTGAGTCACTTCTTATCA
>Ga0302288_1002511_pt1 | contig 10709 bp, 10 predicted proteins | sample III_Fen_N1_1_FD_194549 | JGI IMG/M metagenome (GOLD analysis project Ga0302288, IMG submission 194549) | Peat permafrost microbial communities from Stordalen Mire near Abisko, Sweden - III_Fen_N1_1 | ecosystem: Environmental > Terrestrial > Soil > Wetlands > Permafrost | place: Sweden: Abisko...
ACTTTCTAATGTTACTATAAAATAGCTCCCTATTTTATAACTTGTTTTCTGCTCCCCCCTACTCTCAAAATTTATAGGCGAAACGGGCTGCAAAGATACTGCTTTTTCTCAAACTACCAAACTTTATCGAAAAAGTTTTTCTTTTTATTTGAACCTTCTGACTAAATCTAATTCTTAAAACATATCCATTAACTCTTTTTCAATCAATGGGTTATTTCTAAAATCTAATGCCAAATCCTTTCCTCTGAAAGCGGCTGCAAAGGTAACGCTTATTTTTAATCTACCAAACTTTTTGCGAAAAAATTTCTTTTAATTTTTAGCGGGTAAATTAAGCTATCCTTCTTTAAATACGATATTGTCAACCAGTAATTATTAACCGCCAACTCTGCCGTGCTTCTCTCTTAAAGCGGGTGCAAAAGTACTCGCTTTACTCATACAATCCAAACTTATTCTACTCTTTTTTCTGCTAAAAAACATGTATTACACCTAAAACCCTCTGATAAAACTAATTCCAAAACAAAATAAATTGAAAAAAAAGAATACAATGGGGGAAAATTTGAAGAAAACGGGAAGAAAACAAGAGTGGTGAAGTAAAAAAGACCGTAGATAGGGCTAAAGGATGCTGGATTTAGAACTGCAAAAAATCAGATTAGCTAAGAAATTTTTCTTCAATTGAGCACTTCAATCGCAATTTCAAGTCTTCCATATCCAGTTTTTGTCCCAATTCTTTTTCCATTGAGGTAACTCCTTTGTCGATAAAACCGCATGGATTGATATAATTGAAGTATTCCAGCTCGGTATTTACATTCAAAGCAAAGCCATGCATAGTGACATAACGAGAACTTCGAACGCCAATAGCACAAATTTTTCGACAAGTTGACAACCCAACATCGAGCCAAACTCCCGTTGCACCATCTAGTCGGGTTGATTTAATATTGTATGAAGCCAGCATTTTGATAATTGCCTCTTCAATATTATGGATATATTGTTTCAACCCCAAATTAAAATTAGCCAAATCGAAAATAGGATAACCGACCACTTGCCCGGGTCCGTGATACGTTATATCACCACCCCGATTGCTATGAACAAAGGTGGCATTTTTGGCTTGAAGCTGAATGTAATTCAACAACATATTTTGCTCGTCACCACTTTTCCCCAAGGTATAAACATGAGGATGCTCGCAAAAGACAAGGTAATTTTCGGTTGGTACGTTCTGTTCCTTCTTCTCAATTGAACCGGAGAACATAGTTTCCTGTTTTGTCCAGGCTTCATTATACTCAATCAAGCCCCAATCTATATATTGTATAGTACGATTCATCTTCTGTGGTGTTTCCGATAGTGTTTCATTGGAACCGGTTTGTGGTTGAAGTCTATTTGTGGTAATTTTCCCATGAGGTTTACAATCTGGTTTTTACGACCTTGTATGTAACCCGAAGGATGTCCTGCATCGAATTTACGAGGATTTGGGAGACAAGCAGCAATTAATGCAGCCTGTGACTTTGTCAATTCTGAAGCATGTACCCCGAAATGTTCTTGTGCAGCGGCTTCTACACCATAAATTCCATCACCCATTTCAATTACATTCAGATACACCTCCATAATACGTTTTTTCGACCAGATTAGTTCAATCAAAACCGTATAATAAGCCTCTAAACCTTTGCGGACATAGGAACGTTGAGGAAAAAGGTAAACATTCTTGGCGGTTTGTTGAGAAATAGTACTTCCACCACGGATTCGTTTTCCATCCAGATTATGCTCAAAAGCTTTTGTAATGGCATCTACAGAAAATCCATGGTGAGTGAGGAATAAGTTATCTTCGGAAGCCACCACAGCCTGAACCATATTAGGTGAAATATCTTCAATAGGCACCCAATGCTTGCTGTTCTTAGGTGCTTTGCCGTGCACTATTGATTCTACAGAACGAATAACCATAAGCGGCGTTACGTATACAGGGGTAAACCAATCAATTATAACTAAGCCGACACTAATAATTATAAAAAGGAAAAATAGATTCCGAAGGAGTTTTAATAATCTTCTGAAAAACATAAAGGACAGAATTTACACTAATTTAAACCTAACACGCCACCGACCGTTTTCAAAATCATGACTAATAATCTCAAAACGACCCAACTCTGAAGTATTATTTACATGCTGACCAATGCATGCACAAGCATCGTAATCACCAACACGGATAATACGCAAAGTATCAGTTGCATCAGCAGGGAGTTTAGATAAATCAACCAACTGAGCTGCATCTGTTCTATCCATAAAGTCGATAGTCACAGGCAAATGCTGACTAATAATTTCATTCACGCTATCAGTCAGCTCCAAAATCTGAGCATCGGTGGGAACTTCACTCAACGTATAATCACACTTTGATTTTTTTCTCTCAATGTGGGCATTCATGGATCGAGGACATCCAAACATACGAATCATAGTTTGATTCAGTATATGTTCGCAAGTATGCATGGGCTCGCAGTAATCTTTCTTGGGTTGGTTTATAATATTATCCATTATTTCAAAATTAGCATGCAAAGATAATCATTCGAATTGAAAACAATAAAAAAATTATGATTATACGTTGTATTATCTGTTTACATCAAGTTTGAATCATAAGGTGCTTGTGGGTAATCGTGTTTCGTTTAGTCAAATGAATAAAAGAAAGAGCGTCTGACGTTGAAAAATCGTCAAACACTCTTTATAACCTAAAACACAAATTAAAACTGTATTAAAAGTTCAATACTCCTAAATATCCGGTTTGATGGCAATTCGGTTGATTGATCAATTACAATTCTAATTTATATTCCACAAATGCCTCAATGGCTTCGTAAGAAGCAAGTCCCAGACTATTGTATAATATTGCCGTTGATTGATTCCGTTCTTCTGCACGTTGCCAGAATAATCGTTCATCATTGCCCAGAAATGGTGCACTTTCCATTTGTGACTGATGTTTGAGAACGGAATTTCGTTTTTTACGAAGTTGCTCGGGGCTGATAGGAACAGCCATCTCAATATGGTCAATTTCCCACTCTGCCCAGGCGCCCCGATACATCCATATACGGCAGTGCTTCATCCATGCTTTGTCTTTTAATTCATAAATAGCTGCTAATGCTGCATCCAGACACACTTTGTGTGTTCCGTGAGGATCGGCCAAATCGCCGGCTACGAAGATTTGGTGTGGCTGGACTTCGTCTAGCAAAGCTATTACTTTGATTATATCAGCATCCGAGAGCTTTCCCTTCTGAACCTTCCCGGTTTCATAAAACGGAAGATCCAGAAAATGGATATTTTCCGGTTTTACTCCCATGAACCGACAAGCCGAGCGAGCCTCTTCACGTCTGATCTGAGCTTTAATATACAGTACATCTTTTGTATCGCAATCGCCTATCTGTTTTGTACCTTTCAGGAAGTGAAGAATTCCGGCATATTTTTCTCTTGTGACCTCATTTTTCGGATCAAACCTGCCGAGCACATTCAGCATCAGGGATACATAGCGTATTACCTCTTCATCACCCACTGCAATGTTTCCGGAAGTCTGATAAGCCACGTGCACATCATGATTTTGATCAACCAGTCGCTGTAAGGTACCTCCCATTGAAATCACATCATCGTCGGGATGCGGGCTAAAGACCAATATTCGTTTTGGATAAGGTTTTGCCCGTTCCGGACGATTGCTATCGTCGGCATTGGGTTTACCTCCCGGCCAACCGGTGATGGTGTGTTGCAGATCGTTGAATATTTTGATATTGACATTGTATGCCGAGCCATACTGAGCCAGAAGTTCATCCAATCCGTGTTGGTTATAATCCTTATTGGTCAACTTTAAAATAGGTTTGTCGGTCTGAGCACAAAGCCATACAATGGCGCGGCGGATAAGCATATCATTCCACTCGCAAGGTCCCACCAACCACGGATGGCTTATGCGGGTGAGTTGCTGGGCTGCACTTAAATCAATAGCCGCCATGGCATTTTTGTGCAATTGAAGGAATGAGGCCGGTACATTATCATCCACTTTCCCTTCAATAATTTCTTTCAGAATACTCGATTTATGTTCGCCCCAGGCCAGCAATACAACCTGTTTGGCATTGAGTAAGGTAGACAGTCCCATGGTTACTGCGCTATCGGGAACTTCGGAGATGGAACTATAATAATGTTTCAAATCACGTTGTGATTCATTGTCGAGCAGCATAAGTCTGGTGAGTGTACTAACCTGAGATCCGGGTTCGTTGTAAGCAATATTCCCCACCAATCCGACACTTACCAACACCAAATCCAATCCATCGTTTTGCTCAATTAATTCTTCGTAATGCCGGCAAAAGTCATACACGTTGGTACGGTTCACCGTGGAATCGGGTGTATAGAAGTTTTCGGCATTAAAGTCAACCCTGTCCAGTAAATGTTTCTTTAACAGTCCTGCATTGGAGTGCATCTCCCGATCGTAAACCGGGAAAAATTCAGAGACATTGAATACCACCACATCGGCAAAGCTCAGACCCTCTTCTTTGTGCAGACGCACCAGTTCATCATACACTCCCAGGGGTGAGAGTCCTCCGGATAAACCCAGGATACAGCGTTCGCCCTGTTTTTCCTTCTCGCGAATCAGTGTAGCTATGTTTTGTGCAATAAAGCTTACGCCTTCGTTGGCTTCCGAAAAAATACGGGTACGCAGTTTTTCATATCGTGTCTGTCGAAGACTTTCTATCATGTCATTCGACCGGTAGTAACGCTCCGGAGTGCGTTCTAACGTTATTTTTGAACTTAAATCGTATTTCATATTTTCTTATTTTGTCTGTTATCAATCGTCTATGGACTATGGACTATGGTCTATAGACCATAGTCTTTAATCTTTAATCTTTAATCTTTGTTCTCCCGCCTTGCGGGATGTCCGCTACTCTACCATTTGCTCTTTTGTCTTCTTCCCTCTCCTCAAATCTTCTCTATCTCTTTAAAATAACGATATGTACCAACTTTTAATTCGGTGGTTGAAGATTCATCGCAAACAATTATTCCTTTTTGGTGCAATTGTAAAGCAGTAATGGTCCACATATGGTTTACCGAACCCTCAACAGCTTGTTGAACGGCTTGTGCTTTATTGTGTCCATTGACCACAATCAATACTTCATGTGCATCCATTACTGTTCCGACCCCCACTGTTAGTGCCAGTTTGGGAACCAGATTAACATCATTGTTGAAAAACCGTGAATTAGCTATGATGGTATCCTGGGTCAATGTTTTTATGCGGGTGCGTGAATGCAGGGATGATCCCGGTTCATTGAAGGCGATATGACCATCGGCACCTATGCCACCCAGAAACAAATGAATGCCGCCCAAGGTTTTAATTTTTGCTTCGTAAGCCTCACATTCAGCATCCAAATCGGCTGCATTTCCGTTCAGTATATTTACATTTTCGGGTAGAATATCAACATGAGAAAAGAAATTATTCCACATGAAAGTATAATAACTCTGAGGATGAGTTTTAGGTATGCCAACATATTCGTCCATATTAAAGGTGACTACATGTTTGAACGAAACCTTGCCTGTTTTGTAAAGTTCAATGAGCTTGGCATACGTGCCAAGCGGAGTTGACCCGGTTGGTAAACCCAACACGAAAGGATGTTCGGTTGTTGGAGCAAAATCCTTTATTCTGGTGGCAATGTAGTTAGCCGCCCAGGTTGAAATACCTGACATGTCAGGTTGTATGATTAATCGCATTTTTATTTGATTTTAATGTGGTGCTTCTATTAAGAAAAAGTTCTTATGGTATTTTCACAAGAGTACTGTCCCTCTTGTCTTATTTTTTCATAATTACACGCTACCCAATTTGAGTTGTAAAGTTAATCAATTATATTGAGTTTATGTTCTCCAAAACCATTTAATTCGGGTAAAAAACATGGTAACCAGCACAGCAATAGTTGTGAGAATAATGCCCCGCACAAAACCTAATCCGGGGTTAAGACTAAAATATTTGAGTAACGGAGTAATTCCCAGCAAACCCGAAATCGGCATTATAAACAAATCGCCGGCCACATAAGCAATCATTGGGTTTTGCCCCGACATCACTAAAAACTTAGTGCTACGTACGCATCCATAAAAGTCGCAGATGATATTGAGTGCCAACAAAGCCATAAATGCCAGTCCCGAAGTTACAAAATAATAACTGTAACTGGGTGGATCTTTTTTTATTCCTCCTTCGTAAGATTCAAAGCATAACCCAAGAAGTAACAAATAAGCCCCGACATAAAATAAGTTCTTCCATAATTTTTGGTTGAAGCCATCTTCTTTCCGCAGCAGAAAATACCCAACACCCAACAGCGAAGCGGTAACCAGTAAATTGGCAACCAACAAGCGGCGTATAACATTTCTCTGTTTTAGTAAGCACCTCCGAGGGGAACGTTTGCCAGCGTTTATAACCTGACCGAATAAGAACTACCATTTCTATCCCAATGGCTCTCATATACGCAAAGTCTGCATCCCACTCTTTCGCTCCCCAATTTTGATGAGGAATATCATGGCTGATTTCGTCTAAAAATGTGGCTTTAATTTTCATGTTATCTGAATTTATAGTAAAAGTTAAACCGACTATTCCAATCCTGCATTTAAAATTGCGTAATTAGTACTTGATACAAAACAAAGACAATTTTATAGTTTAAGTAAGCAAATTGAAGAACGCATCGAAACATTAACAAAACATTAAAACATGTACTATTTTATTAACGCGACAAATGTAGTTAAAATATTTTACTAACTATAGCTTTTTTATGAAATATTTTTCATATATTTGTAACCTATTGATATAATGATATCTGTTTGTAAAAAAATAACTTTTAAACTTTAATTGCCACCAATTTTATCAATTTTTATTAAAAATGAATTATATTTGCAGCATAATTTTTTAAAAATATTATCTATGAAGCATACATTTATTGAAGAAATAGAGCTAGGGTCCAAGAATGCCATGATAAAAATTAATATCATTCGTTATTATATTAACAATGGCAAAAACACACTAGCCGATTTAGGTAAAGAAATGGATTTAAGTGTACCTACTGTGACAAAATTAGTGGGTGAACTAATAGATGAAGGCTATGTGGTTGATTTTGGCAAACAAGAAACAAATGGTGGGCGTCGTCCTAATATATACGGAGTCAATCCGGACTCAGGCTATTTTCTGGGTGTAGATATAAAACGGTTTCGTATAAATATAGCTTTGATAAATTTCAAAGGCGAGATGATAGAATTAAAATCGAGCATTCCTTTCTTTTACGAAAATACCCAGGATAGTTTCGACAAACTGTGCGTTATTATTAACGATTTTGTAAACAGTCTATCTATACCCAAGCCCAAAATACTTAGTGCCGGAATAAATATGTCGGGAAGGGTTAACACAGAAACCGGACATAGTTATAGTCTTTACTATTTCAGCGAAAAACCATTGACCGAAATATTTCAGGAACGATTAGGCATGCATGTCACTATCGATAACGATTCGCGTTCTATGGCCTATGGAGAATATATGAACGGTATAGTTAATGGCGAAAAGAACATCTTATTTGTAAACGTCAGTTGGGGTTTAGGACTGGGAATATTTATAGATGGAAAGTTATATTATGGGAAGTCAGGATTTGCTGGCGAATTTGGTCATTTAAATGCATTCGACAACGAGATTCTTTGTCACTGCGGCAAGAAAGGCTGTCTTGAAACCCAGGCATCCGGGTCGTTCATCCACAGACGATTTTTAGAAAAGATAGCCGAAGGAAATTCATCCATCCTCGAAAAAAGAATAAAAAACGGCGAGACTATTATACAAGAAGACATATTGGAGGCAGCCATGAAAGAAGATATGCTTGCTATTGAATTAATCGAAGAAGTAGGAAATACACTTGGCAAACACATAGCCGGATTGATTAATTTATTTAATCCTGAACTGGTTATTATTGGTGGAGTAGTTGCTTCAACCGGAGATTATCTGCTCTTGCCTATAAGAAGTACCATCAAAAAATACTCCCTAAACCTGGTGAGCAAAGATACAGCAATAAAGCTAAGCAAACTTGGAGACAAAGCCGGTGTTGTGGGAGCATGCATGCTTGCACGCAGTAAAATGCTGGGACTAATATAATATCACAATATTTTTAATACGCAATTCATTAAAAAAATTATATGCTTTTAGAAAACACAAAAAAAAGACATCCGGCAGCTTGGGTTCCTTCAGTTTATTTTGCCATGGGGCTGCCATTTGTTGCCATAGCAGCCGCATCCTCGTTAATGTTTAAAAATCGGGGCATCTCCGATTCTCAAATTGCATTTTGGACTTCGCTAATCATGTTACCCTGGACTTTAAAACCATTATGGAGTCCACTACTCGAAATGTTCAAAACAAAAAAACATTTTGTCGTTGCAACTCAAATGCTCACCGGTGTTACATTTGGATTAGTCGCACTTTCATTACCCCTACCCCATTTTTTCACATACTCTATTGCTTTTATGGCAGTAATTGCTTTTAGTGGCGCCACGCATGATATTGCCACAGTAGGCATATATCTTAACGAACTCTCGCCGGAGGAACTGGCTAAGTATGTTGGATGGCAAGGTGCTTTTTATAATATCGCAAAAATCTTATCCGGCGGAGTTATGGTTTATATAGTCGGCGAACTGGAACAAAAACGGGTGTAGTTCATGCATGGATGATTGTAATGGGTATTTACGGCATAATCATGTTTTCCTTGTCACTCTACCACATAAAAATGTTACCTTCCGGCGGTTCATCCACACAAGTAAAGTTAATCAACGAAGGCTTTACTACGCTTAAAGATGTAGCAGTTACATTATTTCAAAAAAAGAATATTCTAATAAGTATACTTTTTGTAATCTTTTACCGCTTTGCCGAAGGTTTTGCCATAAAAATTGCACCGTTGTTTTTCAAAGCTGCACGCGATCATGGCGGACTTGGACTTACAACATCCCAAATTGGACTTGTTTATGGTGTATTTGGTGCTATAGCCTTTGTTTTAGGATCTTTACTTGCCGGATATTATACATAAAAGAGGATTAAAGAAAACACTTATGACTCTGTGTTTTTGCTTTAACATACCATTTGCAGTATACTGCGTATTAGCCATAACTCAACCTCAAAGCCTTTACATCATAGGCATGGCTGTCGTTCTCGAATATTTTGGATACGGATTTGGATTTGTAGGACTGATACTATATATTATGCAACAAATTGCTCCGGGAAAATATAAAATGGCTCACTATGCATTTGCTGACGGTATAATGGCACTGGGGTTCATGATTCCTTCTATGATTAGTGGCTATTTAAGTGATTTCCTGGGATACAAAATGTTCTTTATATAGGTTTTAATCGCAACAATTCCATCTTTCTTAATCACTTACTTTGCACCGTTCAACAAAGCAGAAACAGTGGATGAAACTACACTGCAAAGCATTGAAGACAAATAATGCATCAATATGAAACGCAAATAACATTTAACAATTTTATCTTAGGGCAAAAAAAAGCGGACAATTCATTTCTGAATTGTCCGCTTTACATTTTATGATTAAAAGAGTTTATCTTTTCTTGTAAGAAGAACCGCCTTTATAACTTGAACTACCATTGCTTCTGCGGTCACCACCTGCAGATGGACGACTGCTTCTGTCACCTAAGTCACGATTGCGCCATGGTTTTTCACCGGTTCCTGCAGTTGCTGCCGGACGAGGTCCGCGATCAGCACCACGGTCTCCACCACGATAGCCACCTCCACGTGATTCACCACCACCATAACTACCGCGTGAGCGATATTCAGGTTTCCGGCTACCACCATCAAATGTCTTACTTCCCTTAGCTTCTGAAACTTCCACTTCCGATTGACCTGCAAAAGCATTAACTACCAGATCCAATTGATCAGCAAAAACATCAAAGAAAGTGAATTTATTGGTTACTTCAATAGAGCCGATATTGATCGATTTATCTCCGGTTACATCATTAATAATTCCCAGCAAACGTTTCGGATCAATACCTTCACGTTCTCCAACATTCATTTTCAGACGAACACGACCTCCCGGTTTTCCACCGCGCTCACCTCTTTCGCCACGGTCTCCTCTTTCACCACGTTCTCCACGCTCGCTGCGTTCAGGCAGGTTTAAATCTTCAGCATTTTTATAATAGCTCAGGAAACGATTAAATTCCAACGACACGAAACGTTTCAGAAGTTCCTCTTTACTAAGATACTCTAATTGTTTCATAATCTGAGGCATGTAAGTTTCGATTTGCTCTTCGCTCACTTCCACATTTTCCATGCGGTCGATCATAAAAAACAATTGTTTCTTACATACTTCCAATCCGTTTGGAATTTGTTCCTGAATAAAAGTCTTACGGAGCATACGCTCTATATCTTTAATTTTGAAACGTTCTTTCGAGTGAATAATCGAAACAGCTATACCTTTTTTATTGGCACGACCAGTACGACCGCTACGGTGTGTATAAATTTCTACGTCATCAGGTAAGTTATAATTGATTACGTGTGTCAAATCACTTACATCCAATCCACGTGCAGCCACATCAGTTGCAACCAACAACTGGATATTACGGTTACGGAATTTTTGCATCACTGTATCGCGTTGGGCTTGCGACAAATCACCGTGAAGTGCATCGGCATTATAGCCATCGTGCATTAATTTATCGGCAACTTCTTTGGTTTCCATGCGGGTACGGC
>Ga0302288_1002512_pt1 | contig 10700 bp, 6 predicted proteins | sample III_Fen_N1_1_FD_194549 | JGI IMG/M metagenome (GOLD analysis project Ga0302288, IMG submission 194549) | Peat permafrost microbial communities from Stordalen Mire near Abisko, Sweden - III_Fen_N1_1 | ecosystem: Environmental > Terrestrial > Soil > Wetlands > Permafrost | place: Sweden: Abisko...
GGATGCCAACTCAACGGTTGCCGGAAGATTCTTCATCCACACCAGCCTGGAGACAAGCACCCTTGCCATTCATCCAACAACTGACGATTGGAAAATTTACACCACCCAAGGGCAAATCCGCATTTCGGGAGCAATAGCGGGCAATGCAACTGCCTCGATTTATGATATACTGGGCCGGAAAATTGGCGACTACAACTTACAAAAAGGATCGGTAAACAACATTTCATGCTCTGAGTTCAAAAACGGGGTTTACCTGTTGAATATTAAGCAGGATGGTAAAACATTCACCAGAAAAATAGTAGTGAATAATTAGAAAAAAGAAATAAGGAAAATAATCATAAATACCCAGAGAGATGGAAAACGAAAAAGAACAAAAAAAGGTTGTTTCCTCTGAAGAAAAGATAACACGTAAGGAAGCACTGATTAAGGCAAGCAAATATGCCGTATTCACAGCATTGGGGACCATGTTAATACTTAGCCCGAAAAAATCGCAGGCGGGATCAGGTTCGCCAGCAGATCCAGGTTCTTTTAGCAAAATTTGAAAAGGTTAACTGATTTCAGGATGCTGTCTCAAAGGTGTTTTTATAAAGTTTGTTTAGGAATCGTTGCATTTAACGCAAAAATTATCCGAACAACTTTTTACCTTTGAGACAGCTTCTTCTTTTTTATTGTTCGGCATTTTGATTATGAAAGTACTACTTCGTCAGGATTCAACAGAATAAACTCATATAGAATGAACGTATGGTATAAATATAATAGATCCGCAAATCTACAATAGATTACAGAAAGGCAAATTCAGGAATATCAATACATTGATTCTTAGAGGATCGTCTAAATATTTCGTCAGCTATATTGCCTTACGATCTTTGATGTAGGGAAAGTATATAGATTTTTGACAAATTTCGACCAATAGCTTCTTAGCAGCAAAACTAATTTTGTTGTTCTAAGAAACTATGAAATCATTACCATGAGAAACAGGTCAATAATCCTCGCATTAATTCTGCTACTGACAGCGCAATTTACATTTCAGAAAAAATTATTAGCTGTTGTTGCAGACCCAACCCCAATCCAATACAAGCAGCCCGACGGAACAATTGTTACCATTAAGTTAAAAGGTGATGAGTTTGTAAGTTGGGCAGAATCACTCGATGGTTATACACTGTTGAGCGATGGGAACAATGGTTGGGCTTATGCGGTATTGAACGCTGACAGAGATTTGGTTTCCTCTGGGATACTTACACACAATCAGGAAGCACGAACAACCATAGAAACCAGTCTTTTAACTCAAATTCCTAAAAAGCTTCGGTACAGCCAAAAACAAATTGACAATTTCAGATCATCCTCGGGTGTTCGGTTGAAAAGCGCCACAGCTACATCAGCATTTACACCGACAGGTACAAAAAAACTATTGCTGATACTGATCGATTTTACCGATCAGCCTTTTAATAATCCATCAACAGCACATGACGATTTCAATGGATTACTAAATACAGTAGGATACTCGGGACATAATGCACATGGTAGTGTACACGATTTTTTTTACGAAGCATCGTATGGAAAATTTGATCTAACTACCGATGTGGTAGGTCCATACCATGCGGCTCACGACATGGCCTATTATGGAGAAAATGTTGGAAGTGACCATAGTCCAAAAGCTGGAGAATTGATAACCGAAGCTGTTTTAGCTGCAGATCCGGATGTGAATTATGCCGATTATGCAAATCCCGACGGAACCGTTGAAGGAGTGTATGTGGTATTTGCAGGATATGGCGAGGCAACTTCGGGTTTAACCTATACCATTTGGCCTCATGCAGGTTCAATTCCAACACAAACTTTAGACAATGTAAAAGTTTCCAGATATTCCTGTTCGAACGAATTAACTGCAGGAGGAACCGACTTAACTACCATTGGGGTGATTTGTCATGAATTTGGCCATGTATGCGGAGCACCCGATTTTTACGATACTGACTATGATACGAATGGTCAATTTGATGGGACAGGTTACTGGGATGTAATGGCCAATGGTGTTTATGATGGAACCCCTTCTGGAAGTTCGCCTGCACACTTCAATCCATATACTAAAACCACCCTCTTTGGGTGGACTACCGCAACAGAATTGACCTCTGCCGGGACATATTCAGTTGCCGACATTACTTCAAACCCTTCTTCGACCCCTCAGATATACAAAGTCAACACAAATACTTCAGGAGAATATTTTTTGATTGAAAACCGGCAACAAACCAAATTCAATGCAGGAATTCCGGGGCATGGGTTGATAATTTACCATAAAAATACAGGTGAATACAACACGAATAAAAATACGAAACACCCGCAAGGATTTTATCCGGTTTGTGCCAGTTCAACAACTGCTATTCCAACGTCCGACCCGGATAGTTACGGAGATATAAACAGTACAGGTTGTCCTTTCCCTGGAAGTAGCGGCAAAAGGGCGTTTTACGATACTGGCACACCCAGTTCAAAATCGTGGGCAGGTGTTAATACAGACAAGCCAATTACCAATGTTACCGAAAATGGCGATGGAACTGTAACTTTTACATTTACTCCGGTTACTACCTGTAGTGATGCCCCTGCTACTCAAGCTTCAGCTTTTGTTGCTACTCCAACCAATGCCACTACGATGGATATTAGCTGGGTACGCGGAAATGGAGATAATGTACTTGTGGTTGTCCATGAAGGAAGAACTGTCGATTTTGACCCACAAGTAGGAACAAGTTATACTGCTAATACCAACTTCAAATTGGGCAGCGAAGTAGGTGCCGAAAACTATGTGGTTTACAATGGTGCCGGAACATCGGTTACATTAACAGGTCTAACTGGTAATACAGAATACTTTTTTTCATTGTATGAATATAATTCATCTGCCAATCCTTGTTATTTAAAACCTGCATTGACTGGTAACGGAACTACCAATTGCGATCAGGGTCCGTTACCTTATGTTGAAAATTTTGAACGAAGTTTATTTGGAGGATGTTGGACACAACAAGATCACATTGGTAATGGACAGATATGGAAGATAGGAACATTTTCTGCTTTTGGAAGCAGTCCATCACTTACTGGTAATTATGCTTATCTAAGCTCTGTTGATTATGGTAGCGCGAATTCCCAGAATGTCGATTTAATTAGTCCGACATTAGATTTATCCTCATGTGCTGGGGTAAAACTTGAATTCAATCACTATTTTAAAGGCTCAACTGTTTCAACCGGAACGGTTTCTTACAGTGTTGATAATGGATCAACATGGACTGATATTCAGCAGTTCACATCCAGTACAACAAATCCTGCTCAATTTAGTCAGTCAATTATTGGCGCTGAAGGTAAATCTCAGGTGAAATTCAAATGGAACTATACCGGAACTTATGGTTGGTATTGGGCTATTGACGATATTAAAGTTTCGGAAGTGGTTTATACCCCTTCTTCTTTTACAGCCACAACAGTAAACTCCAGCCAAATAAACCTTGGTTGGAATAGAAATACAACTAACAACGATGTTATTATAGCCTTCGCGCCAACCAATTCATTTGGTACTCCGCTTGATGGGACTTCCTATTCTGTAGGGGCAACTCTACCGGGTGGAGGTACGGTGTTGTATAAAGGAGATCAAACAACCTTCAGTCATACTTCACTAACAGCAGGAACTACTTATTATTACAAAATATGGTCGGTTAGCAGCGCAACCAATAAGTACTCTACAGGATTAACGCCCATCAGCGAAACTACAGATTGTAACGCTATTAGTGCACTTCCGTTTGAAGAAAACTTTAGTGCTGGAACGCTGCCAAGTTGTTGGAGGGTGAAAGATAATACAGGACAAGGCAATTGGCAATTCGGGACAACTTCCGACATAAATTACACACCAGCCCTAACCGGCAATTATGCTTACTTTAAAGGCGCTTATGGTGTGACCCATAACTACAATGCTGATCTTATTTCGCCAACTTTCAACTTATCTTCTTATGGTGGTGTTACGCTCAGCTTTTCGCATCTGTTCGATGCCAGTGGCAGTTATCCATCAACAGGCAAGGTTTATTATAGCATCGACAATGGAAACAGCTGGTCTCAACTTGCCTCGTTCTCAAGTGATTCCCCAAATCCTGAAGTAGTTAACCTTGGTATCTGCGCAGTTGCCGGGCAAGCAAATGTTAAATTTAAATGGACTTATTCATGTTCTCCAACCGGAGCATATCTATGGGGTGTAGATGATATTTCGATCTCAGAAACTTCGATATGGACAGGTACCACTAGTACCAACTGGCATACAGCCAGTAACTGGTGTAGTAATGCAATACCAACAGCTATCACGAGTGTAATAATCCCAACAGGAGTAGCAAATATGCCATATATTTCGAATACCACGGTTGCTAACTGTAAGGATATAACCCTGCAAACAGGAACTACTCTAAAAATGGCTGCCAATACTGAGCTTGATGTAAAAGGGAATTGGGTAAACAATGGAAATTTAGATTATACCAATTCAAATACTTCTGCCTTAGTAAAATTTAATGGTACGTCAACACAAACCTATAGTGGTTCAACAGTTCTTACGCTCCGGAAATTCGAAGTTGACAACACTTCGGGAATTACCTTACAAAAAGAGCTGAGAGCTGACGATATAGCCTTAAAAAACGGAATTGTACTTACAACAGGAACTGCCAAATTAAATCTATTTGGAGGAACATTAACCAAAACAAATGGATGGGTAAATGGTATTTTGCAAAAATACATTTTCACCAATCCCAGTTCTCTAAAAACTGTCAGCTTTGAAATTGGTGACGCATCCAATTATACGCCTGTTCAGGTTACGTTTCCAACAGGAAGTATAACTGTTGCAAATGGGTTGGCAATAAAAACTACTAGTGGCAATCACCCTTATATAACATCTTCAACGCTTAATTCAGGAAAAAGTATAAATAGGTACTGGTCATTTCCATATAATGGTATCACATTTTCTTCGTGCAATATTGTTTTCAACTATCTTCCCAGTGATCTTAATGCTTCGGTTAATACCAACAACCTACTTGCCGGAAAATATGCATCATCAACATGGACTTATCCAATAGTCGGAACAAAAACATCCACATCGACCCAAATAACCGGAGTTAGTTCTTTAGGTGATTTTCAATTGGCTGAAGGCCCAAAGAATAGTATAGTTGCAGGTGGAAACTGGAGCAACCCGGCAACATGGTCTCCATCAGGTGTACCTAATTCATCTGATAATATTCAGATTTCTTCACCGGGAACTGTGGTAGTAGATGTATCGACAGCTGTTTGCAATGAAGTGGATGTTCAGAATGGCGCTAAATTGCAAATAAATCCAACACAAGCACTTACGATTGGAGGAACACTCACCAACAATTCAGATGCATCAGGAGTGACCATCAGAAGTGATGCAACCGGAACCGGTTCGTTAATTGCCGGAACCGCTTCAGGAACCGCCACCATAGAGCGTTACATGGGTAGTGGCGCCTGGCACATGGTTTCGTCGCCCGTTTCGGAATCGGTAAGCGACTTCTTAACAGCACCAGCAAATTCCATTATTGCTACAAAGAGTTCTTCACGCGGAATGAAGGATTATCTTGAATCAACCGACGCATGGAGCGATTTATTTACCAATGTTAGCTCGGGCAGCTTGGGCGATGGCAACGGATATGCTGTATGGCTTGCCTCACCCGGAACTGTGAACTTTACCGGCTCTCTTCAAACAGGATCTCCCAGTATACCCGTTTCGCATGGCAAATATGGATGGAACCTTGTTGGAAATCCCTATTCATCGGCTATTGCAATCAATCCGAATACCGGAATTACTAATTTTATCAATAGTAACAGCAGTGAGATGGTGCCCAGTTATGTAGGTATTTATTATTGGGATGGGTCTTCCTACAAAGCAGTCAACTTATCAGATGATGCTTTTTATGCCCAGGTTGGTCAGGGTTTCTTTGTAAAAGCCATGACTGGCGGGGGAACGATCAGTTTTACACCAGCCATGCAATCGCATCAAACAGGAGCAGCGTTTAAAAGTGCGGTTATCACCTGGCCCGAAATTAAACTAAAGGCTTCGTTGGGAACTTTAAGTAGTGCTACCAAAATCAAATTTAACGAGGCCATGAGCAGTGGATTGGATTTGGGTTACGATGCCGGTATGATGAAATCGGGGTTTGATGTGTACACCAAACTGGTTGACGACAATGGCGTTGATTTTACGATTCAATGTCTTCCGCTTGCAACGAACAATGAAACAATCATCCCCGTCGGGCTTGAAAGTTCTACTGCAGGAACTGTTACCTTTTCAGTAGAAATGAGCAATTTGCCTGCCGAATGTAAGGTGACATTCGAAGATCGGGCAACGGGTACCTTTACACCATTAACCCAGAACAGCAATGTATGTGCCGTGCAGGTGGACGCCAACTCAACGGTAACTGGAAGATTCTTCATCCACACCAGCCAGGAGACAAGCACCCTTGCCGTTAGCCCAACAGCTGACGATTGGAAAATTTACACCACCCAAGGGCAAATCCGTATTTCGGGAACAATATCGGACAAGGCAACTGCCTCGATTTATGATGTACTGGGCCGGAAAATTGGCGACTATAACTTACAAAAAGGATCGGTAAACAACATCTCATGCTCTGACTTCAAAAACGGGGTTTACCTGTTGAATATTAAGCAGGATGGTAAAACATTCACCAGAAAAATAGTAGTGAATAATAATTAGGAAAAAGGAATAAGGAAAATAATCCTAAATACAAAAAAGATGGAAAACGAAAAAGAACAAAAAAAGGTTGTTTCCTTCGAAGAAAAGATAACACGTAAGGAAGCGCTGATCAAGGCAAGTAAATATGCCGCATTCACCGCACTCGGTACCATGTTAATACTTAGCCCAAAAAAGTCACAGGCGGATTCAGCACATCCAACTGGTCCTGGAGGGTTTTAGAAAAGAATAAACGATTATCAGGGAGCTGTCTCAAAGGTATTTTATAAAGTTTGTTTAGGAATCGTTGCATTTAAAGCAAAAATTATCCGAACAACTTTTTACCTTTGAGACAGCTCCTTTTTTATATTATTCGGTGTTTTGATTAGAATGAAATCTCAAAAAAATAACTATGAGAAAATCAATTACTTTCTTTTTCTGTTTGTGTGCCACTTTAGTAATACAGGCACAAACTGGTTTTACTTTTGCAAGTAAAAGCGATTCAGATAATCTTAATAAGAATGCTTCGTTACAAACCCAACAACCAAGTGCAACTTTTAAAAATGCGGTTATAATCTGGCCCGAGATTAAACTCAAGGCTACACTTGGAACCTTAAGTAGCACCACCAAAATCAAATTTAACGATGCCATGACTCATGGATTAGATCCTGGCTATGATGCCGGGATTATGAAATCAGGGTTTGATCTTTACACCAGGCTTGTCGAAGATAATGGAATTGACTTTACCATACAATGTCTGCCACTTGTGGCAAACGAAGAAATGGAGATCCCCGTCGGGCTTGAAAGTTCTACGGCGGGAACGGTTACCTTTTCAGTCGAATTGAGCAATTTACCTGCCAATTGTCGGGTAAGCTTCGAAGACCGGGTAACGGGTACCTTTACGCCTTTAACCCAAAACGGTACGATATGCACCCTGGTAGTGGCCGCCCAATCAAAGACTGTGGGGCGATTCTTCCTTCATACATCGACCAAAGTCGGTCAGGATATTACTCTTAGCGCTGGTTGGAACATCATTTCTGCTAACGTTTTGCCATCCAACCTAAACATGAAGGACATTTTCCAGACTTTGATTAATGCCGGAGCGCTTAAAAAAGTAATGGACGAATCGGGTAAAACCATCGAAAACTTCGGTGCTTTTGGAGGCTGGAAAAACAACATTGGAAACCTGACTGTAACCAAAGGGTACAAGGTTAATATGATTTCTGCCTCTACCCTGTCAATCCAGGGAATTCCGGTTAATCTGCCTTTGGATATTGCACTAAATACCGGCTGGAACATTATTTCCTATCCTTCCACGAGTCCGCAGGATGCCAAAGTGCTGGTTCAGTCATTGATTGACGCCGGAAAACTCAAAAAAATAATGGACGAATCGGGTAAAACCATTGAAAACTTTGGCGCTTTTGGTGGCTGGAAAAACAACATAGGCAACTTCGTTCCAGGCAAAGGTTACAAAGTGAATGTAATCGATAACTGTACGTTGACAATTCCTGCAACTTCGACCAAAGCGGCAACAATTGTTCCTGAGGTTTTAGCTTCAACGCATTTCACCAAAGTTTTCGCCGGAAATGGAACCGACCATGAGAGCATTAACCTGGTTAACCTGCAGGCTTCAGGATTACAGGCTGGTGACGAAATTGGTGTATTCGATGGAAAACTTTGTGTGGGTTCTGCAACTATTGGTACAGAACAATTAATGGCTGGTTCGATCAGCATCCCTGCTTCGGCAAACGATGAGATAAGTGAGGCAGCGAATGGGTTTACCTCTGGTCATTCGATTGAGCTGAAACTGTACCATGGTGGACTGACTTATACACTGGCTCTTGCCAACCTTGAAGGGCAGGATATTTTCGATAAAAATGCCTCCTTGTTTGCACAAGTATCAAGGACTGATGCAACCGGAATAACCGGTTTTGACAACAAAATCAGCTTCAGGTGCTACCCCAATCCGTTTAGCGAACAAGTTACTATCGAAATACAATCGGACTGTTCAGAAAAGCTGGAAGTGAATATTTTTGATATGAATGGAAAACTGGTTCGGAAGCTATATAACGGGCAAGCCCGGAACCAGGGAATTCTAATTTGGGATGGCCGTACTGAAAATGAGTCCAAAGCTGTATCGGGAACCTATTTAATAAATGCTAACGGAAAAATTGCGAAGGTTGTGTTGAAAGATTAAAAGTTCAAACAGGTGACATAGAGTTACACAGAGATTTTTCAATTTTCTTCGTGTAACTCCCTGCTTCGCCGGCAGGATGGTGTGTCTTAAACTCTGAGGCTCTCTGTGTTACAAAATATATAACATCCTGACACACCCAGAGGAGCCCATTTATGAGAGAAAAAATATGATTTATACCGAACCCTCTGTTTTATCCTGGCCTTTTGGCGAAAAAACAATCCTTTGGCTGGCTGATGCAAACAAGTATATCCTTGCCGAAACACCTGCAGTGGAAGTCATTAATCGAGTTGTAAAGGGCGAAGATATTGATTCAATCATGCATTTTTGTACCGATAAATTCGACATTCCATCGGAACAAGCTGAAGCATTTGTTAGGAATATACAACAGCATTTAAACGAATATCTGCAACCCGAAATCTTACCACAAAAACAATTTGCAAACCCGACTACCATCCAACAAAGGCCGGTCATGGTTTCAAAAAAGTATTACTTAATCTATGGAATTTCATTCTTTGTTGAATATGAAACTAAAGAGGCAGAACTATTGATCCACCCCAAATTTGAACATCTGGAAGTACCGCGGGTACAAAGCCCGGATCACCATTTCCAGGTATTCAACTCCAACAACGAGAGTTCCTTATGGGTTGATGAAGTACTTATCGGAACATGGAATTGGAACGACAATCATTTCCTTTCAGGCAAATTTTCCATGCAGGTAATTCAAAAAATATATCAGCAGGAAGAAAATGAATGGATGGCTGTATTTCATGCAGCAGGCATTACCAACGGAGAAAGTTGCCTGATCTTTTTAGGCGATTCAGGAAACGGAAAAAGCACCTTGTCAGCCATCCTGATGGCCAACGGGCTGGAGGTTCTTGCCGATGATTTTTTACCCATCGAAAGCAAGTCGGAATTGGTTTGTAGTTTTCCCTCAGCAATTTCGGTAAAGCATAAAGCATTCCAACTGCTTATTCCAAAATTTCCGCAGTTGGAGCATGCCACAGAAATCAACAACAGCGCGGCAGGTAAAACCTTTCGCCACCTTCCGACCAATCGATTACAACCACTTCGGGTGCCCTGCAAAGCATTGATATTTGTTAAATATGAAGAAAATGCTGGTTTTTGTCTGGAAAAAATGCCCGGAGAAGAAGCTTTTGAACATTTGGTACCCGATTCGTGGATATCGCCAACTGTCGAAAACGCCAACCGGTTTGTTAATTGGTTTGCACATCTTCCTTACTACCGAATGATCTATTCGGACAATGAACAAATGATACAAATGGCAAACAAAATGCTGAACGATGACCTATAAAGAAGCCTTACTTTTTGTTGGTAAATGCCTTACCATGGGGATTCATCCTGAAAAGGCGACCGAAATACGACAAGAGATTCGGGAAGGAAAGATCGTTTGGGAACAAATTGTACAAGTAAGTAGCGGCCAATTTGTTTTGCCTGCTTTGTTTATCCGGCTAAAGAAAGCATCTTTATTGGAAGAGCTTCTGCCCGATTTGGTGGAGTACATGGAATACCTTACCGATTGCAACCGGGAACGGAACAATCAAATCATTCATCAAATTGAGGATATAGCCACTCTGCTAAACAAGTACGGAATTGACCCAATTTTTTTGAAAGGAACCGCTCATCTGTTGCTGCCTCTTTACGAGGATATTGCTGAACGGATGGTTGGCGATATTGATTTTCTTGTTGAAGAAACAGAGATATTGAAGGCTGCTCAATTGCTTATCGATGAAGGGTATATACCGTTGAGTAAATTCAACCCCGAATTGATCAAAATTG
>Ga0302288_1002513_pt1 | contig 10700 bp, 7 predicted proteins | sample III_Fen_N1_1_FD_194549 | JGI IMG/M metagenome (GOLD analysis project Ga0302288, IMG submission 194549) | Peat permafrost microbial communities from Stordalen Mire near Abisko, Sweden - III_Fen_N1_1 | ecosystem: Environmental > Terrestrial > Soil > Wetlands > Permafrost | place: Sweden: Abisko...
TGTAACTACTTTATAAATACCTGTATTTCTGTATTTTAAAAAGTTACTTTTATTGGGGCTTTTTGCGTTCATATTGAGGAACTATTAAACGAAATAACTTTTGTGGTTAATTTTTTAATCTGGTAAAGTAGAAATAATCAGATTTCATATATATTGAAACACTGAGATTCCTGTTTTCATAGGTAGAACTCATCAGTATCCTTTCATTTCATATGCGTAAGTTTACGGTAACAGAATTGTTTGTATGATCAGGTACTTCTAAAACCGGGAATAATATATTTTTTGCATTATCCGTAGTATGTTCATATTTAAGATATAATTTAATTTTTGGATTCGTATCTGTCTTTTTCTATCTTCTAACCATTAAAAACATCATATCTGAAAATAAATTGTTACTTTTGTATTTTATCTCACTATTCAACTTAATATGGAATATACAACCTTACAAGGAAAATTGATTATGCCCGAATACGGGCGAAATATACAACAGATGGTTTCGCATGCCCTCACCATCGAAGATCGTGAAGAACGTACGCGTTGCGTGAAGACTATTATTAATATTATGGGAAATTTATTTCCTTATTTGCGTGATGTAAACGATTTCAAGCATAAATTGTGGGATCACGTGGCTATCATGTCCGATTTTAAACTGGATATTGATTTTCCTTATGAAGTATTACTGGAAGAAAACTTATATACCCGCCCTGAAACAATACCCTATAAAAATTCCAGAATACGTTATCAGCATTACGGACGCACTCTCGAAGAAATGATTGAGAAAGTAGCAGTATATCCTGAAGGGGAAGAGAAAAACGAATTGATCCGTTTGATTGCCAATCAAATGAAGAAATGCTTTCTTACCTGGAACAAAGAAGTGGTTGATGACCGCAAAATATTTGATGACTTACGCGAACTGTCAAAAGGCAAACTCGATATTTCTGAAGATTTCTTTAAGTTAGTGGAATCGAGAGATGTATTATTCAATAAGAAAAACAAACCTAAGAAGAAGAAATAAACGCTGAATTCAGCGTTCTATGTTCCGCGTTCCGCATCTTGTATATCGGGTTGAAGAAAGGATTGGAAAACATCTTTAAGCAGGAATTATTTCTCCCATTTGTCTTGAATCACTTTATCCAACATCCTTAATATCAAAAATATGTCCTCTTTTCAAATAGAAGGCGGTCGTCGACTATCAGGCTCTATCACCCCGCAAGGAGCCAAAAATGAAGCATTACAGGTTATTTGTGCTGTTTTGTTGACGAAAGAGACTGTAACAATAAGCAACCTACCTGACATTCTGGATGTCAATAACCTGATAAATCTACTGGGTGATATGGGTGTTGAAGTCAAACATATAAGTTACGACACCTACTCATTCAAAGCCTCCACGATCAATTTAGAGTATCTTCAGACTGAAGGTTTTTATCGCCAGAGTGCTTCACTTCGTGGTTCGGTAATGCTTGTCGGACCGTTGGTTGCACGGTTTGGCAAAGCTATTATTCCAAAACCGGGAGGTGATAAAATCGGACGCCGCCGTCTTGACACTCATTTTTTAGGCATCCAGAAACTGGGAGCTGAATTTCATTATGATGATGCTACGAAACGTTACGAAATAGAAGCTAAAAAACTTACCGGTTGCTATATGTTGCTTGATGAAGCATCGGTTACCGGTACTGCCAATATCCTTATGGCTGCTGTTATGGCAGAAGGGACCACTACAATTTACAATGCCGCCTGCGAACCTTATCTCCAGCAACTTTGCCGGATGCTGAACAGTATGGGTGCCAAAATATCAGGAGTCGGATCGAATTTACTTACTATCGAAGGTGTAAAAACACTTTCAGGCTGCAACCATCGCATCCTACCCGATATGATTGAAGTAGGTAGTTTTATTGGAATGGCTGCGATGACTTCTTCCGAAATTACCATCAAAAATGTGGCATATAATGAATTAGGCATGATCCCTGATTGTTTTCGACGTATGGGAATCATTCTGGAAAAACGGGGTGATGATATTTTTATTCCTCAACAGGACAATTATACCATCGAATCGTTTATTGACGGATCCATTATGACAATTGCCGATTCACCCTGGCCGGGGCTTACTCCCGACTTGTTGAGTGTCTTTTTGGTGATTGCCACTAAAGCTCATGGAAGTGTCCTGATTCATCAGAAAATGTTCGAAAGCAGGTTGTTTTTTGTGGATAAACTTATTGATATGGGTGCACAAATCATACTTTGCGATCCTCACCGTGCCACTGTAATAGGCCAGGGCGGCCATATCCGTTTACGTGGATCAGTAATGAGTTCCCCTGATATTCGTGCAGGAATAGCCCTACTAATTGCTGCACTTTCGGCAGAAGGAACCAGTGTGATTCACAATATTGAACAGATTGACCGTGGTTATCAGGATATCGAAAAACGGTTGAATGCGTTGGGTGCCAGTATAACAAGAATCTAAAGGATTCAACATTTCAGCATTTTCAATTTACCCTTTAATATAAAAGACTGCCCGATAGTGGACAGTCTTTTTTCTTTTCATCCTTCTATTTCTTTTTTGTAAACCGGTTTCTGAACATGTATCGTCGTGTAATTTATTTTTCCTCTTACTACCTTTTCAACGACTATCTTGTCAATTAAAAATCAACTCCCTTTTTTATCTGATGTAGCCTCTTTGCAGCACCTGTATACCTTCGGCGTAACTCCTATGTAACCTCTTACTAAATACTCAATTAATACTCATGTTATACATAGGTAAAATACATATAAAATACCTCTATAATAGATATATTTTAAGTCTGTTTTAGTTGACTTTTATAAGAATATATGTTGTCTATCTAAATAGAAGCTACATAGGAACTACTTCGAAGGTACACAGGAGTTACTTCGAAGGTACATAGAAATTGGAAACAGGAGTGAAAGAAATGAGTAAGCAGACAGACAGGATAAATAAATGCTGTAGGAATCTGAAAGGTCCAAAGTGTATCAAACAAGGGTTAGGAATGACCTGGATTATGGAGGAAGGAAAATCATTCGTTGAACTAAGACTTTGTTGAAGAATGTTTATCCGGAAAGTAGCTCAGACAACATATATTGATTAATACAGTAGTTCGAAATCTTTAACAGGGAGACACTAAGATTCATTCTTGATACAAATAGATAATGGAATCAACTGAAGCTGAAAAATAAGATATTAAATACTTGATTGATTGATATTAATACCGAATGACTGACAGTTTCCTTTTTCCCGTCACCTTTCGGAATTGAATCTCAATCAAATTCCATGTAAATTTAATGAAGCCCATAAAAACAGAACCTGAAACTGCTTGTATGGGATTTTTGACATTAAAGGATGTACTACGCTGAAACCTTACATTGATGTAAACTTTTATATCAATAATGTTGTTTGAATATTAAAAATAATCATATTCATTTGGCACTTTAAATACTGTAAATTAAGTATATAAATTAAAATGTAGGAGGAAACAGTTATGCTAAACAACAAAATCACCGATTTATTGAATAGTCAGATTAACAAGGAATTTTATTCTTCGTATTTGTACCTGGATATGTCTAATTTTTATATTGGAAAAAACCTGAGTGGTTTTGGAAACTGGTTTTCAATTCAGGCTCAGGAAGAACATGAACACGCCATGTTGTTTATAAAATACTTATTGAACAACAGTGGAAAAGTAGTATTTGAAGATATTGCAGCACCGGACAAAAATTACAAAGATTTCAAACAACCCCTGGAAGGTTCACTTGAACATGAAATAATGATCAGTGCTTCAATTAATACCATCTATGCAGAAGCATATGTTTTGAAAGATTTTAGAACAATGCAATTTCTTGATTGGTTTGTAAAAGAACAGGGTGAGGAAGAAAAAAATGCTGAAGGGTTATGCAAACGTTTTGATTTGTTTGCAACCGATGCACGTGGGTTGTATTTATTGGATGCCGAGCTTGGCAGCAGGGTATTTAAAGCACCATCGTTGATAATTTAATACTTAAGAAAACAGCCAGAATAAAGTAAACGCTTCTAATAAACTATCTCAGAAGCGTTTAGATTATTCATAAGAACCTATTTCTGTTTAATTTTTCACGAATACAATTTTTTCAGATCCTTTATTGACAATTTCATTAAAATAGTATTTAATTTTAGTATATTCCGAAGCATCATACACCGGTTCTTTAAAATAATAGATCAAAGAGACACTGATTTTTTTGTCCTTTTCTACTGTAATATAATCAAATTCAAACTGATCGTTATTAATTTTGTCATTGGCAGGTAAAAAATCCACTTTATATCCATCAGGTATATTAATTTCAGTGAATGCACTTACTTTATTCGGATAGATCATATCTATAGGATATGAACGGGTAGGCTGTTTAAGAGGACTATCTGAAATGATTTCGTGCAGGAAAGGGGAAATATAAATTTTATTATTCACTTTTTCCGGTTTGTCATTAATGCTGTATTTTAAGATATAAGGCAAGTTGATATTTGTTTGATTCTTCACAATAATAGAGGAATCGACTACCGAATAGCCTTTATTCAGCAGATATTTATTGATCAACTTTTTATCTGCAGCATAATCAGTGCGATAGTCCAGCGCTGAATATTCGGTTGAAGAATTTTGAATAACTGCATTCTGCGTTGAATCAGAGACAGTAATCATTATAGCTTTCTGTGTTTTGGTAGGGATAACAGTCTGGAGACCCACCCACTCTACTTTATCTTTCTGGATAATCAAGCCTTTGTCATTAATACATTTTTCGGAGATTCTATCGTTTTTTGATAGCGGATTGGTGGCATCCGAAAGCACTTTTTTACCATCTATTTCGGCCAGTATGACCATATAATTAAAAAAATGGGTAAACGGATAATCATATTTTATCTTTCCATGATCACGTGTACTAAGAATTACCGGAACAGCTTTTATCCCGGCAGCATTTAATAACCCGATTGTAAACAAATTTATATCGGCATCATTTCCGTTTTTATCTTTTAGTAAAGCTTTGGGACTTTTGGAAGCATATTTATCATTTGTTTTATTCCAGCTATAATTTGCTTTGACATAATCCAGTATGGAATCAAATTTTTGTCGGGCAGGCAAAAGAGATAAACTTTTCAGGTCAAAAATTTTAGAAGCCATACCTTCACTTTTTCTTGCATATCCGCCAAAATCTTCATTCTTGATAAAATCCTTTATCATTTCGGGCCAGGTAGTTATGACATTTTGTGACACACCATCCTGATTAGTTATCTTAGAAAGCTGAAAATTTAGTTTAATAATATAATCATCGTCGGACGAAATAAATTCTTCATCTTTGAATCCCGGCAAATTTTTCATGACAAACTCATAATCCATATCCTGAAATTTTGTATTTCCAAACTGACGCTCCATACCGGGATCGGTATATGACTTTTGTGAATCAAATTTAGATGCACCCTGCAATAACCATGTATATTGATAAAAAGGAATCATCTTTGTAATGTACCTGCTGTTAAGAACAGGAATCTTCCATTGGAATTCCCAGTTCCTTAATTTGAATAAATACTCTGAACTTATGCTATACCGGTATTCAATGATGGAACCTACTTTGACATTTGGCATGGCAAATTTCTTATTATTCCAGTATTTATTTAACTTTTCATTGTGACAGGTACTTAAATCCAGATTTGTTCTGCTAAAAACACCATTTTCAAAATTATAAGTGCATCCTTCTACTTCGTAAACATTCTCGTAAATATCACCTTCCCCATAAAAAGGGATTTCAACATTCGCATATTTAAGACCCGCTTCATTCAAAATTTTTATACGGGTGGTTCTTTCATAAATAATTTCGAAATAGTCGTTTATTCTTGAGAAATAGGATAGACCGTCATCACTGATTACTACTGCTTCGGCCGATTTGTCCTGAGGAAAGAATTTGTAATCAATATCGTCTTTTCCTACTTTTCCATACTCATTATTAAAACTCTGGGCGTTCAGTATTGACGGCAAACTAAAAAGAAGAATTACAAATAAAAAGAAATGTTTCATGATTAGTATTGTTTTTTGGTTACTATATAAGTGTAGTTTTCAATATCATAAACAGACTTAATAAATTTATAAAAGTCTTTGTAAATGGAGAGTGGATAATCGCCTGCATTTAAAACGAAGCTTTTAATAACTTCAACAGTATTGTTTTTCTGTAGAAACCGGATTGAATAGGTACCGAAAGGTGAACTGAACTGTTGGTCTTTCGGCATAACTGATAACTGATAACCAACCGGTAACTGATAGATAATGGAATCCTGTTTATTTACAGGATAATTCAACTGTACAGGGTTTTTCCGGTTCTTAGGATCTTTAAACGGTGGTATTGAGAATGGTATTAACTGAATTAGAAGTTCATTCCCATAATTTTTAAAGAGTTTATCTGCTTTAGCAGTATAGTCAAGAGTACTAAAAGTTGAATCTCTGTCAGCAGGAATAATATGATAATCAATCAGTTCAAAACATGATTCGATAACGTTATTCCGGATATACTGATTTCTTCTTGTCACATTTACTGATTGTGATAATTCGGATAATTGTTCGAATGATTCACCTTTAACGACACTATGAATACTGGCAGTCATCACATTTCCTGATTCAGAATGTATATGAATGGAACGTGATTCCAGAACATCGTCAGTAGAAAGTGCAGGTGTTTGTTTAAAATGACTATTCTCTTTATCAATTAAAAATGCCTGACGATTTTGTGTAAATGTACCTAAATAATTAAACGGTCCTTTACTGGTGCAATCCAACCAGAGTGTATCATTTGTCAGAGGGACACACAGAAAAACGTGATCGAACTGCATGGAAGGAAAATTCATATCGATCTTTTTAATCAAATCACCTGATTTGACATCTGTATAGTATGAAGGTATTCCAATATATTTCAATACAGATTTAAAATAATTTGTTAAGCCTTTACAATCTCCGTATTTATTAATGGCAACATAACTTGCCGGATAAGGTTTCATTCCTCCGGTTTCAATTGAGATATTTATGTAACGGGTAGCGTCCTGCAAATAATGGTATAAGATTTTTATTTTTTCTTTATCATTTTTAGCTCCGGTGATCAGTGAATTAATTTGTTGCTTTTCTTCGTCCGGTAAATCACTTAATCCCTCGAGTAATTTTGCTTCCCAGTTCCCATATGATTTCCATGAACTAAACGATCCTTCCTGATCGAATTTAAATTTATCGGGGACTATTATTACTTTAGGAAGATAATTTCCCAAGGAGGGAGAAAATATTTCGGATTCAATTTGTTTGGTATATGAGGTTCTCCACCGGCATTTGATTCTTGTATCGATGGTATCGGTTTTCATACTATCAATATGTAGTACAGAATAAAAAAACTTATAGTCGCGGGGCACATCGAGGGTTAAGGTAGCATTCACAGTAGGGACATCAGAATCAATAACTGGTATCCAATGATCAAGACTTAAAAATTCAGTTTCCTGCAACTGATAAGAATAAAAAAAAGTATACGGATAGACATTATGGTTCATGGTAAATTCTTTTACAAAATTATCATCGTAAAATGAACCCTCTGAAATTAAGCTTCGATCTTTGATATCTCCCGATTTAAGCTTTTTGACGATAATCCCATCTTTATCTTTTATATAAGCTTCAATTTTAGAGACTTTACTCATCTTTGAATACGGAATGCTTATTTGAGTATACTCTTCCCCTGACCTGTTATTAATCCTGAGTTCATAACTCCTGATGATATAAAGTTTACTGTTTTTTACTGACACATCGGTTTGTTGATTGACAAGCACTGCATCCGGGATGTCTGCATACACCTGAATAGTACTAAAACAGGCAATTAAAATCAGAGTTGATTTTATAAATTGATAAATAGGTTTATGTTTCATTCTAACAAGCCATTCTGTATATATTGACATTTATAATTCCCTGGTTTAATTTTTTCTTAGCCATTTAAGCATTAACTATTATAAAGAAATAGCCTGTATTTATTAGACTTTGCAAATCTATAAAAAAGTGTTGATTTAATTAATTTAATTACTATTTATTTTTTAGAAATGCGAATAATAATTTAATGGAATTGTTTTTTAATATGTATATATAACAATCTTGTAAATTTATCAACTATGAATCAGAATTTTAAAGAGAGAATAGAAATGAAATAAACATCTGTTTTTAAATTTACATACAGCTGTTTAGTCTAAATAAAAAAGATAAAGACACATAAATGTATCTTTATCTTTTTTATTTAATCCAACAATAAAACCGGGGTTGATTAAGTATTCCGGAATATATGCCCACCACTTAACAGTAAATCAACATACCGGACTCTTTTACACACAAAATAATTTTTAATCTGTTCGTCTTTTTAATAGTTTCATGTATACACTCATCTAAATAAATATAGTTCTTTTCTTCCAACCATTCCATCAACTTATCAACCATTTTACAAGAAGTTGGAAGTCATTCATATCGTATTATGAATACTTTATTACTTCTACGGGGCAGCTTTCGGCGGCTTCAATAATATCCTTTTCATATTTTGAAAAATCGACGCCATCAATTACTAATGCTTCGCCATCCATTTTAAACACTTCAGGACAAATAGCTTCACTCAATCCACATCCTGTACAACCTTCTTCAATCCAAACTTTCGTTATAGCCATAATTTCATTGTTTTTTAACTGTTTTTTAAATAAAATATAAATTCTTAATCTTACAAAAACCTGAACTTCATTTATTTTTGTTTCCAATCATAGAACCGGGCACTACCCATTCATCAAATTGCTGTTCAGTCATAAATCCAAGTTCTAAAGCCGCTTTTTTTAGACTTGTATTGTCTTTAAGTGCTTTTTTGGCAATCATGGCTGCTTTATCATATCCGATATGTGGATTTAATGCAGTGACAAGCATCAGAGAATTAGTAAGATTCTCCTTGATTCTTTCATAATTCGGTTCAATACCTGCAACACAGTGGTCGTTGAATGACCGGCATGCATCCCCAAGAAGTGAAGCCGATTCAAGAAAAGTACTTATTATTAAAGGTTTATATACATTCAGTTCGAACTGACCATTTGAACCTGCAATAGAAATGGTGGTATCGTTTCCCATTATTCTGGCACAGACCATGGTCAATGCTTCTACCTGAGTGGGATTCACTTTGCCGGGCATAATGGATGAACCGGGTTCATTGGCAGGAATATAGATTTCTCCGATTCCCGATCTGGGTCCGGAAGCTGACAGCCTGATGTCATTGGCAATTTTCATTAAAGACACTGCTAATTGCTTAAAGGCCCCATGAGTCTCCACAATTGAATCATTGGAAGCCAATGCTTCGAATTTATTTTGAGCCGAAATAAAGGGCAATTTTGTCAGTCCGGATACAACGGAGGCAACTTCCTCTCCGAATCCCTGAGGGGCATTTAAACCCGTTCCTACTGCGGTTCCTCCAATAGCTAATTCAGATAAATGCAGCAATGTATTTTTCAATGCATTCAATCCGTGTTTCAACTGGGAAGCATATCCCGAAAATTCCTGTCCCAGTGTAATTGGTGTGGCATCCATTAAATGAGTCCGGCCGATCTTAATGACATCTTCCAGTGCTTTTGATTTTTCCAGGAAGGTATTTTCAAGGATTTCGATGGCAGGAATGGTTATTTCCACCAGTTTTCTGTATGCTGCCATTTGCATGGCGGTAGGGAAAGTATCGTTGGATGATTGTGACATATTTACATCATCATTTGGATGGATCAGGCGTTTTCCCACACCTAATTTATTACCTTGCAAAACATGCGACCGGTTAGCAATTACCTCATTACAATTCATATTGGTATGAGTTCCCGAGCCGGTTTGCCAGATCACTAGCGGGAACTGGTCATCAAGTTTCCCCTTAATAATTTCATCACACACTTCAGAAATCAACTTCAATTTAGTTTCGGATAATAATTCAAATCGGGCATTGACAATTGCAGTAGCTTTTTTAAGGTATCCAAAAGCATGAATAATTTCAAGAGGCATAGAAGCAGCAGGTCCTATCTGGAAATACGAGAGTGAACGCTGGGTTTGAGCTCCCCAGTATTTATCTTTAGGTACCTGCACATCACCCATCGTATCCGTTTCAGTCCGATATTTCATCATTTCAGTTATTGATTAGTAACATAAATTCTCTTTGAGTTATTTTTGGGAATTCAACTCAAAAACAAACATTTAATATATCTTTTAAAACAAATTCACCCCCTCCTATTGTTCATTAGTATAAGTTATTCTCTTAAATCATGTCTTATTTTCCAGACATGTACAATTTATTCATTTACATTTTGTCGGTTTCAAAAGTAGTCTGCATTTAATTATCCAATAATCAATCAACAAAAACATTAACCAGGTACACGGAACGCGGAATCCAATCAACTAATAAACGATTTTCCTAAACAATTATTGATAAGCATTGTTTGAAGTGTGATAGGAATTAACAATTTTATTTCAATAAATATTCAATTATTGGTATAAAACACAACTATTTGGTCATTTTTTGTTTTTGCAGTCATCTTAAATTCGTTTAACGGAATTAAGATGGGGCTATCAATCCATTGATAATCAATACTCCGTATATTCTGATAGTAGGAGTTTATACCGGTTGGTTAATTGAACTATTAGTTAAACATTTAATAT
>Ga0302288_1002514_pt1 | contig 10699 bp, 9 predicted proteins | sample III_Fen_N1_1_FD_194549 | JGI IMG/M metagenome (GOLD analysis project Ga0302288, IMG submission 194549) | Peat permafrost microbial communities from Stordalen Mire near Abisko, Sweden - III_Fen_N1_1 | ecosystem: Environmental > Terrestrial > Soil > Wetlands > Permafrost | place: Sweden: Abisko...
AGAATTAAAAAATATATCGGAATATGAATATTCTAACTTTATTAGTCTTAATCCCGGTTCTCACCATGATCGGAGTCCTTTTTACCAAGGATTATAAAGGTGCCCGGCTCGCTTCGGCAATCGGAATGGGTATTGAACTTATAGCCACCGTTTATCTGGTGCTTGCTTACCTTGCTGCACGAAAAACAGGGATGACGCACGAGATGCTATTTACTTCTGACTTCGTATGGTACCCCAGCTTGAACATTCATTTTGCTTTCGGTGTCGATGGAATTGCGGTAGCCATGATTGGTCTTACTTCAATTGTGATTTTTGCAGGTATCTTTGCTTCCTGGGAACTTCAATTCCTGACAAAGGAGTTTTTTGTATCGCTCATATTGCTTGTCACTGCAGTTTACGGGTTCTTTATTTCGCTCGACTTGTTTACCATGTTCCTCTTTTACGAATTGGCACTGATACCAATGTATTTGCTTATTGGTCTCTGGGGAACAGGGCCGAAAGAAAAATCGGCCATGAAACTGACGTTGATGTTGATGGCTGGTTCTGCATTAATAATGGTTGGTATTTTAGGTTTGTATTACAATTCGGCTCCTGGTGGAGGCCCGCTTACATTTAATATTATTGAAATTTCCAAGATATCAATTCCTGTTGCTGCACAACGCTTCTTCTTCCCTTTCGCCTTTATTGGTTTTGGAATACTTGGAGCCTTGTTTCCTTTCCATACTTGGTCACCTGATGGTCACGCTTCGGCACCAACCGCCGTCTCCATGCTTCATGCCGGAGTATTGATGAAACTGGGAGGATATGGATGTTTCCGCGTAGCCATGTTCCTGATGCCACAAGCTGCACAAGAAATGGCCTGGATTTTCATTATCCTGACAACGATCAGTGTGGTTTACGGAGCTTTCAGCGCTATATGGCAAACCGACCTTAAATTCATCAATGCATACTCTTCAGTAAGCCATTGCGGATTGGTAATTTTTGCTTTGCTGATGATGAATCAAACAGCGATGGACGGAGCAATCCTTCAAATGATTTCACACGGTTTGATGACAGCACTTTTCTTCGCCCTGATTGGGATGATTTATGGACGCACCCACACCCGTGACATTCGGGAAATGGGTGGTTTAATGAAAGTAATCCCATTTTTGGCAGTAATATATATGATCGCAGGGTTTGCTTCATTGGGTCTTCCGGGATTAAGCGGTTTCGTGGCCGAGATGACAGTTTTTGTCGGATCATTCCAACATCAGGATATGTTTCATCGTGTCGTTACGGTAATCGTTGCTTCTTCGATCGTTATTACTGCAGTATATATTTTGAGAGTCGTTGGAATTTTGCTTCTTGGCCCTTTAAAAGATCAGCATCATGCAGATTTGAAAGATGCCAAATGGTACGAGAAGTTGAGCACTGTTACACTTTTATTGGCTGTTGCAGCTATTGGTATTGCACCACTTTGGCTGTCTGATACCATCGTAGCAAGTTTGAAACCGATTGTTGCACGTTTGGCAATGGTCATTCCTTTTTAAATTGAATCAATAAAATAATACCGAAAAATATGGATCTCGGACAATTTATACTCATGCGCCACGAATTGCTGCTCACTATAGCAGCACTCGCTATTCTGGTTGCTGAAATCTTTACCAGCGAAAAAAACAAATCGAAAATTATCAATTTCACATTGGTACTTTTCGCTTTGGTAACCTTCATTGGTTTTATTCCCGGAGAAACCGGTAATTTATTTGGTGGATCATTCCAATCGAGCCAACTAACCGTTTTCATGAAAAACGTCCTTAACCTGGCTGTGCTGATTGTCTTTCTTCAGGCCGAAGGATGGTTGCGGAAACCGGAAAACGCTGACAAAATCAGTGAATATTTTATCCTGACATTGTCAACACTGATCGGAATGAACTTCATGATTTCAGCTGGCGACTTCCTGATCTTTTACATTGGACTCGAAACTGCAACGATCCCGATTGCCGGGCTGGCAGCTTTCGACAAATATAAAAGTCAATCAGCCGAAGCAGGTATCAAATTGATCCTGTCCTCTGCCCTATCTTCAGGAATACTATTATTCGGACTTTCGATGATTTACGGTGCAACCGGATCGATCTATTTTGCCGATATCGCAACCAAAGTTGCTCCAAACGCTTTAATTGCACTTGGATTTGTATTCTTTGTGAGCGGAATGGGTTTCAAAATTTCGTTGGTGCCTTTCCATTTCTGGACTGCCGACGTCTACGAAGGTGCTCCAATCAATGTGACATCGTACCTATCGGTAGTTTCAAAAGGTGCCGCAGCATTTATTTTCACCATTGTTCTGTTCACAGTATTTAAAAATATAGTGGAACTTTGGAAACCTTTGATATACACACTGGCTATAGCCACGATGACAATTGGTAACCTATTTGCCATGCGTCAGAACAATATCAAACGATTTCTGGCCTTTTCGTCGATTGCACAAGCCGGCTTTATCCTGTTGGGTATTCTGGGTGCCGGTGAGCTTGGAATGACTGCAATCGTCTATTTCGTGCTTGTTTATGTGTTCACCAACCTTGGAGCATTTGGCGTTGTAGCTGCGATTCACAATGCCTCGGGAGTTGAAACAATTTCAGGATATAATGGCCTATATCAAACAAATCCGAAACTAAGCTGGCTGATGACCATTTCGTTGTTCTCTTTGGCAGGAATTCCACCAATTGCTGGTTTCTTTGGAAAATTCTTCCTATTTACAGCAGCTGCCGGAAGCGGTTATTATATTCTGGTTTTGATCGCTGTATTAAATGCAACCATCTCTCTTTATTATTATTTACTGGTGATAAAGGCAATATTCATAGTTAAGAACGAACAACCTATTCCTGAATTCCGAAGTTCAAATGCCATGCGAATTGCATTAGTGACGTGTATTACAGGTGTATTAGTCACCGGTTTTGCCAGCGGAATTTTCGAATATATCCGAAGCATCAGTAAATTGTTTTTAAACTAATACGACCTTAAAAATGGCTCTTAATAAAGGAAAACATATAGTAGAAGAAATCGACGGGGTTCGTTGCTCTTTGGTTGAAAAAGGAGTTTCACCCGATCGTACCGACTTTCTGAAAAAGCTACTGGAATTAAATAAATATACAGTGAAAGTAGTTGCTGAAGCCGACTCTGAAACCTTCAAAATTGGCGTGACTGATATGCTCTTTAATCCGGTTGTAGATGTATACAAACGAGATTTAAAAACCACTTCAGGCAAACGAGTAACACCAGCCTACTGGCTTCAGGAATCTGCTAAAGAAGGTGAAGCTGAAGTAAATTACTGGAACTTCAAATAACCAGAAAATAATTTTCATCTGAAAAGACCGTCTCAAAAACTAATTGGGACGGTCTTTTTTTTTATTTTACATTTTTCTTTCTCTATTTTTTTCTACTAAAAATAATTTTCAATTTCATAACATATATTTTACCATTGTAACAACAAATAGGCTTACTTTTGTACTATAAAAAAAATGGGATTATGCTTCTTCATTTAAATATCTTTTTCAGTCTGCTCATAAGCTTTTCTATAGTCTATTTTATGATTCCAATTATCATAAAAATTGCAAGAATGAAAAATTTAGTTGATGTTCCTAATCATCGGTCGGCTGCAAAGCAGATTGTTCCTACTTTAGGTGGAATTGCCATATATACCGGATTTAGAATCAGCCAGATTATCTCTTTAGACAGTTACAATGTAAATGAACTAAGATATATGTCTCTTGCCGTTTTAGTTATGTTTATTGTTGGATTAAAAGATGATATAGTTGGTGTTTCTGCAAGATCCAAATTGGCTATTCAGGTTGCAATGGCTTTCTACCTGGTATATTTTGGCAATTACTACTTTACAAATCTTCACGGTATTTTTGGAATCTATCAAATTGATTATGTTGTCGGAACTTTACTTTCTATTATTGCAATAGTCGGAATTATCAATTCAATTAACCTGATTGATGGAATTGACGGTTTATCATCCGGAATAGGAATCCTGATATCTGTAGTCTTTGGAATCTTGTTTTTAAATAATGGTGATTACATTTATGCCATGACTTGTTTTTGCTTAACCGGAAGTTTAATCGCTTTTTTTCTTTACAATGTTTTTGGATCTTCCAATAAAATTTTCATGGGCGACACAGGTTCTCTTATTTTGGGAACTATTGTGGCTCTTTTAGTCATTCATTTCAATGAATTCACATCAGCACAAAATCAAAATTTGTTTGGTTTGCCGGCAATTTCACTGGCAATTATCATCGTTCCGGTTATTGACACCATCAGAATCTTTGCAATTCGTTTATCGCAAGGAAAATCACCATTTACACCTGACATGAATCACATTCATCACCAGATGCTTCGTTTGACCGGGAACCACCTGCATTCAAGTCTGATCATCATTGCTGCAAATGCCTTGATTATTTTTCTTGCTTTTAGTTTGATCGACACGATCGGAAATAACAATCTATTCTTTCTGCTCCTGATATCAGGCTTTATCCTTGCAGCAATTCCTTACTGGATTTTGAAATTTAAAAGCAGAAGATCAGCTGAACAGAGTGAGAACAAATCAATATTTGCTTTTTTTACCTTCCTGAAAAAATAAAGAATAAAAATCAGAAGCTTATTAAAAGAGAGCCATTTCGAAGAAACGAAATGGCTCTCTTCATGCCAATACGGTTCCATATATACAAACAAAGTTTGCCCCATTTGATTGGTCACATGCGGCGGTGGTTAGACATGCACCAACACTGTAAGGTTGTCAGTTGGCAGTGGTTAGACGTGCATCAACACTGTAAGGTTGTCATGCGGCGGTGTTTAGACGTATATCGACACTGTAAGGTTGTCAGTTGGCGGTGGTTAGACGTGCGCCGACACTGTAAGGTTGTCATCCGGCAGTGTTTAGACGGCAATCACAGGAAGCACACCGACAATGAAATATGGTCTTCTGGTTTTAACGCTTTGATACTTTTCCTGAATATCATCAACTAAACCACGAATGGGAAGTATATAAAACAACAAAGGCCATCCCACAAGGATAGCCTTTGTTTGTTAACATATTTTGAAGCTAATTTCTATTTTGCATAGCTGATTGCGCGCATCTCACGAATAACCGTAATTTTTATTTGTCCTGGGTAGGTCATTTCGTCCTGAATACGTTTTGCAATATCAAACGACAATTGTTCTGATTCTTTGTCGCCAATTTTATCGCTTCCAACAATGACTCGCAATTCGCGTCCTGCCTGGATAGCATAGGTTTTAAGTACTCCCGGATATGAAAGAGCCAAATCTTCCAATGTTTTCAAACGTTTAATATAGGATTCAACGACTTCGCGGCGGGCTCCGGGACGGGCGCCTGAAATGGCATCGCAAACCTGAACAATCGGTGCAAGTAAAGTGGTCATTTCAACTTCGTCGTGGTGGGCTCCAATGGCATTACATATATCAGGTTTTTCCTTAAAGCGCTCGGCCAGTTTCATACCTAACACAGCATGTGGCAATTCCGGTTCATCATCCGGTACTTTCCCGATATCGTGCAACAATCCGGCTCGTTTAGCGCTCTTGGCATTCAAACCCAACTCGGTAGCCATAATGGCACATAAGTTAGCCACTTCGCGCGAGTGTTGCAAAAGGTTTTGTCCATAGGATGAACGGTATTTCATTTTACCAATCATACGGATCAATTCAGGATGCAATCCATGAACGCCCAAATCGATGGTAGTACGTTTACCTGTTTCAATAATCTCTTCTTCAACCTGTTTGCGGACTTTTTCAACAACTTCCTCAATGCGGGCGGGATGAATACGGCCATCAGTTACTAATTGGTGTAAAGCTAATCGGGCAATCTCACGGCGTACAGGATCAAATCCTGAAAGAACAATTGCTTCGGGCGTATCGTCAACAATGATTTCAATACCGGTAGCAGCTTCCAGAGCACGGATATTGCGCCCTTCGCGGCCAATAATACGACCTTTGATCTCATCACTTTCGATGTGAAATATAGTCACCGAATTTTCAATAGCTGTTTCAGTTGCAACCCGCTGAATGGTTTTAACTACCACCTTTTTAGCCTCTTTATTTGCCGAAAGCTTGGCTTCTTCCATGATCTCATTGATATAAGACATGGCTTCCGTTTTAGCTTCGTTTTTTAAAGATTCAACAAGCTGCGCTTTTGCTTCATCTGCAGACAAGCCCGAAAGAACTTCCAATTTTTCAACTTGCTGACGATGCAAACTTTCTACTTCGTGTTCCTTTTTTTCAAGAAGTTCAAGCTGAATAGTCAGGTTTTCACGAATAACATCAACTTCATGTTTCGAAGTTTCAAAATCCTTAATGCTACGATTAAGTTCCTCACGACGCTGATTAACAGCTGTTTCGCGCTGTTTTATTTTAGCTTCAAAGTTATTAACCTTAATACTCTTTTCGTTGATGTATTCTTCGTGTTCAGATTTCAACTGAAGGAATTTTTCTTTGGCCTGTAAAATTTTATCTTTTTTTATGACCTCTCCTTCAGCAATAGCTTCACTAACAATCTTAGTTTTTTTACTTTTCAGGGCTTTGTCCCATAAAAAATATGATAGTACTCCTCCCCCTAAAAGTCCAGATATGGCATATATAATCTCCATTTGTTATTAATTAAACTTGTTTATACTAACAAACCCACATTTTTTAATTCAAACGCCAGGTATTCATTAGAATTCCGGAATTTAAATAAAAAATGCGGGTTTTCGAATCTGTGATAAAATTTAATCCCTCAATGACAAATAATCACCTAAATCTTCGTCCAGTCTTTTCAACTCATCAAACATTGGTGACTGATCTACTTTTTCTTCAAGATCGATTGCTTTCACTACAAACTGAATTGCCGTCATCGCTAAAACATCCTGCGAATCACTTGTAAGATACTTTTGACGATATTGAAGAACGATATCATTTATTATTTTGGCAGCTTTCCGAAATTTCTCCTCATTTTCTCTGTCAACCTTTAATGGATAATTTCTTCCATCAATTTTAATATTTATAGAAAGCTTCTCTGTCATTTACCTTTGTATTACTTATTTAATAGAGCAATACATTTATCAATTTCCCGCACTAATTTTTGTATTCTGCTCTTTGCATCTTTATGATCATCGTCGGATGCAACGAACAGCTTTGCTAATTTCAAATTTTCATATTTTATTTCAAGCAAACTATTTTCCTGATGTAGTTGATTAATTGTCCGTTCTAGGTCACCAATTTTTTCAATCAACTGGCGTTTTTCCTGTTTAAGAGCCTCGTGTTTAGCTATAATCTGCTTAACCTTTATCTTAAAATCAATCAGTAAGTTGTTCTCCAGATCAGTCATTTTAGTTCACTTTCATCGACAAAATTAACATTTTTGCCCAATACACGAAATTTGCTAACCTATTATTTTGATTTTATACAAATAAGCTGAATTATCAACAGCTCCAATAAGTTTTATATTTTCGCATGTCAAATAAAAAACAATGAAACAACTTCTGAATACAGTAGTTTTCCTACTGATCGCTCTTTATTCTTTTTCTCAGTCTTTAGTACCGATAGACCCACATTACTACGATGTTCCGGTTAAAATCCCTGTTTTTATGGCCGGAAATTTTGGCGAATTACGCCCGAATCATTTCCATGCCGGAATTGACATTAAAACACAAGGCAAAACCGGTCTTCCGGTTTATGCTGCGGCAGATGGCTTCATTTCCAGAATCGCGATTTCGCCCACTGGCTACGGCAATGTATTGTACATCGACCATCCGAACGGAACTACCACGATATATGGGCATTTAGAAAGTTTCTCGCCACAGATTGCTGATTACATCCGCAAAATTCAATACGAAAAAGAACAATTTACTGTCGACCAGGTTGTTCCGGATGGAATTTTTCCAGTAAAAAAAGGCGAGCAAATTGCAAAAAGCGGCAACTCCGGAGGTTCCGGTGGACCTCACCTACATTTTGAAATCAGACGTACAAAAGAGGAAATCATAGTAAATCCATTGCTGTTTAACATGCCCGTTAAAGATAAAATCAAGCCCATTATTCAGGCATTAATGGTTTATCCTGTTTCGGATGACGCCAGCGTTCTGGGGAAACAAACGCCTCAACGCTTTGATGTATTAAAGACTGCGAATGGGTATCAGCTAAAAGTAAATCAAACGATTAGCGTTTCAGGCAAAATAGGTTTTGGCATCCAGTCGGTTGATCAACTTGACGGAAGCCCCAACAAATGCGGAATATATGCGATTAAGCTCACGATCGACAACAAGCTAATTTATTCATTTACAATGGACAATTTTGCTTTAGATCAGTCGAAATACGTTAATTCGCACATGGATTATGCCTATGCCGTAAAATCGGGACAGCGGTTATATCGAACCTGGCTCGAACCTGGAAACAAATTGAACATATACAATACGGTTGAAAAAAGGGGTATTTTTAAAGCAACCGATGAAAAAATTCATCAGGTAAACTTTGAAGTATCAGATGTATATGGTAATTCTTCAATTTTATCGTTTATGATTCAATCAAAGGAAATCAAATTTGCTCCGAGGCAAGCGAAAGGTGAATTATTCAAGTATAACAGAAAAAATAAAATTGAAAATGACGAGCTTGAATTTTCTATTCCTGAAGGAGCATTGTATAGTGATGTCGATTTTCAGTATTTAAAAAAATCTGCTCCTGCGAAGTTCTATTCACCCGTTTACCAATTGCACAATTCATCCGTACCCTTACATTTTGCCTGTCCTTTACGGATAAAGGCCAACAATTTACCAGCAAACCTTCAGGATAAGGTGATGCTTGCACAGGTTGATCCTATCTCAGGAAGAGTTTATTCAGCCACCGGCAAATATGTTGATGGATGGGTTGAAGGGAATATCAGAGTTCTTGGAAATTATGTTCTGGCAGTTGATAATGTACCACCCAAAATTGTTTCTCTCGATATTGCCAACAAAAAAACAGCGAAGGATAACAATTCACTCCGTTTTAAGATTACGGATGATCTTTCAGGCATAGAAACTTATCGGGGAACCATTGATGGGCAATGGGTATTGTTCGAATACGATCTGAAAAACAATTTACTCAGCTACACGTTTGACAAAAAGCGGTTTCAGTATAATAAAAGCCACTCACTTAATCTTGAAGTTACTGATTTCAAAGGTAATAAAAGCACTTACAAAGCTAACTTTTACAAATAATGCAAAAATTTTTAAGCATCGGTTGTATGTCAGGGTACTCGTTGTACGGTCTTGATTTAGTAGCTTGCCGTTTCACCTTTGATGGCTCGTGGAATTATGAAGTTCTGAAAACCGTTACAATTCCTTATTCACGCAAATGGGTTAAAAAACTTTCGACAACCTCCGAAATGAATGCGTTGGATTTTGCATTTTTACACAACCAATTTGGCAAGTTTATTGGCAAACAGGTTGCTGAATTCCGTGCCGATCTGCCTGAAAAACCTGATTTAGTTTCCTCTCATGGTCACACGATTTTTTATCAGCCAAATCTTAGCACATGACAAAAACATAAATAGTTGAATATCAACAAAATAAGTTCGTTAAAATTTTGATAATACCTTGAATGTCATTATCTTACAAGAAAATTACCACATCTTAAAGTAAGAAATATGACATCCAAGGTGGACACCAAAAGTAGTGAATTAGTGGTCATTTTCCATGATCTGCTGGGCTGGAATTTGGCCAGGGTAAAGTTCTTTGTTTTATTTATTTGTGCGCTCTGTAAGATTCAAACAGTTGGTTTTGACAAGTTATCAACGGCATTTAACAGCACTGCGGACTCCGCATCTTCTCTTCGTAGAATACAGCGGTTTATTGCTAAATATCCGTTAGATACTGACGTAATTGCGCGTTTGATATTCAGGCTATTGCCACACAAGCCTCCATATCGTATCGCAATGGACAGGACTAATTGGAAGTTTGGCGAGTTGAATATTAATGTTTTGGTGATTGCCGTTATTTATCATGGACTTTCTTTTCCTTTGATGTTTAAGATGTTGCCAAAAGCTGGTAATTCTAATACTGGTGAACGCATTGAACTGATCGAGCGGTTTATCCGTCTTTTCGGAATTCAGGCTTTGAGCTGTTTAACTGCTGATCGTGAGTTTGTAGGTGATAAGTGGATCAAGTATCTCAATGATCAAAACATCCGATATTATATCCGTATCCGCGAAAACTTTTGGGTGCTACAACCTCACAATGGCAAGAAGGTGAAGGCATCATGGCTGTTTTCTAATTTACCACTAAACAGTTGCCGGGTTAATGACAGGATCGTTTATGTGAATAATCAACTGTGTTATCTCTCCGGCTCTAAAGTTAAAAGCAAAACAGGTGTGCCTGAATTACTGATTATTATATCATTCAATAATCCGAAGGATGCTCTCGAAATATACAAAGAACGATGGCAGATTGAAACTACTTTTAAAGGATTAAAAACAAGTGGGTTCAATATTGAAGATACTCACTTGACCGATATTGAAAGAATTGAAAAACTATTTGCAGTGGTTATGGTCGCATTTACATGGGCTTATGTGGTTGGTGATTATTTGCACCGATACGTTAAGCCGATTCAAATCAAAAAACATGGAAATAAAGCCAAAAGTATTTTTAAACATGGATTGACATATATTGCCACAGTGCTGTTAAACCCTAATTTTCAATCG
>Ga0302288_1002515_pt1 | contig 10699 bp, 6 predicted proteins | sample III_Fen_N1_1_FD_194549 | JGI IMG/M metagenome (GOLD analysis project Ga0302288, IMG submission 194549) | Peat permafrost microbial communities from Stordalen Mire near Abisko, Sweden - III_Fen_N1_1 | ecosystem: Environmental > Terrestrial > Soil > Wetlands > Permafrost | place: Sweden: Abisko...
TCCAAAAATTCAAATCGAAAAATCAAAGAACGCACTTGAAAGCCCCTATTCATGAGCGTTTCAGAAGATTGACAAATCGTTTAACCGGACACTAGTGATAACAACTATATATCAATCGAATATGCATGTTGTGTTAATCAACTGATAGGCAACAACTTAAGGAGGATATTATATGGTGGCAATAAGACTAAACAGAGTCCACATTATATTACAATGGACTTTGAGTATGAAAGTAGACCAGATATAATTCAAGCATTTGTATCTGGAAAAGAAATAATACAGAAACTTAGGTTAAAGAGTATTAGTACGTCCGTGAATAATAGTATTCAAAAGACATATAATTTGGCATACTCAAATGAATCATGTAGTCGGCTAAATGCCCTTAGCTATATCCAAAATGGAAAATCTGTCGTGATTCCAACAAAATTTGATTACGGGGCTGGGGCAACTCAATCAACATCAACTGATATTACACAAATTACCAAAAGAGCAGATCAAACCACAAAAAATATTCTCGGATATATGATTATTGATTTCAATGGAGATGGAAAAAATGAATTATGTGATGTTAGTTATGAAAATAATTCTTGGGTAGGTGGATCATTTAAGATGGATTATCATTATTCAAGCGATAATTGGTCTTCGAAAAACCCGTTTCTTCTTTCTCAATTTATAAATGGTAAGGACGCAGGTAATATATGGACAGGTCATGATTATAAATGGGCAATTGAAGGTTTAAAAGCTCAATTTGGAGATTTTAATGGAGATGGAAATTTAGAATCAACAGTATCATTTAAAGAAGCAAATAATGTATTTCTAAGTGTCGAAGATAGAATTAATGATGTTACGCTTTTTAATAACCAAATCATAGGCACATCGTCAAATGCACCATTTATTTTATCTGGAAATTATTATGGTAATACACTTTCTGCGGCTTTAGTTGTTTTTAATTCTCCTCTTTTTGTTAATGGGAAATATAGATATGGATATAGAATAATCAAGAAGGGCACAAATGATAATTTGTCATTGTTTCCCACTTCAAATCCGGCTGATGATCCATATTATATTTATACAGATAAGAAAATTAAAGAAATAAGTATCTGTAATTTTGGGGCCAATCATTTACATGATGATTTGCTCATAAAATATGAGGACAACACTTTAGCAATAATAAGGAATTCAAATAATAATAATATTAATTGTTTTACTGGATCACAAATTGTAGATCTTGGTATGTCGAGACAAGATGGTGATATTTTTACCATTGCTGACCTAAATCAAGATGGTTTAATGGATATAATTTATTGGAGTCCTGATTTGGCACCATTTGGAATTCAATTTTTATATAATAAAGGTAATTATGATTTTAGAGGAAGTATTGAAAATTTTGCAGAGATTGATATGCAAAATAACATCGAAATAGGGGGGCCAGACCAAAATGTACTTTACGTTCTTGATATAAATAATGACGGATTAAATGATATTGTTATTGGTGATGAACATTTTGAAACATATTACGATGGGTATGGAATTGAACATGTTTGTTGTTTTATGAATACTAGGTGGAGCTTCTATATTAACAATGGCAGTTCATTTGTAATTGATAATAGCAGAACAACCACAATTAGTGGGAGAACTTGTGATTCGAATTTTGGAGATGTTACAGGAGATGGAATTGTAGACTGGATATGTAGAACACCAAGCTTAGTAATTAAAAATTTTGGTTTTGGTTTACCTAAGAATTTATTGACAAAAGTTACAGATCCGACCGGTAACGATTTACAAATAAGTTATAAGAATTTGTCTGAAAACAGTGAGTTAAACAATTTACAAGATAATTCTACTAATATAAATACAACTTCTGAATATCTTAGTTCTGGCTTTCATCCATTTAATACTTCAAGTATTTTTGCTGTTTCGAGTATTGAAAAAGGACTAAAACATACAAGTTATAAATATGGTACAGCACTAAGTAATTGGGCAATAAACGGTTTTGTAGGGTTTAAGAATATCTTGATTACTAATGAAAAAACAGGTATCTCAAATCTAAAATATAATAATATTTTACAAAGCAAACAACTGTTAGTTCCTTCAAGAGTTGAAACAATTAAAGGTTATTCAATTGCAGGTGATCCTAAAATACTAACACCAAATGAGATTATATCTGGAGAGGAATATATATACTCGATTAGAACAAATGGAAGTTTTAGATATTATCTAGAGAATACAAATCTGACAAAATCAGATTATAAACGCAGTATATACTTATTTACAGAATATGAATATGATACTAACGGAAATCTATTAAGTGAACAAACATCTGACAATTGGAATAATTGGAGATTAACAAACTACCATCATAAAAATATAAATAGTTGGTGTTTAAATAAAATTGATACAATTACAGTTAACTCTTTCTATAATAACTCTTATGACACTTATACTCGAATTACTGCGAAAACGTATGATCATAAGGGAGATCTAGTAAAAGAAATTGTGGATCCAGGTGATGTAAATGCAGTTACAACAGAATATAGAAATTTAAATGAATATGGTCTACCGGGAAGTGTTGTAGTATCATCAGGTGGAGTTGAACGTAATACCGTATTTCAATATACAAATTCTGGACGTTTTGTACAAACTAAAACGGATCCACTAAATAACACTACTTCATATAATTGGAATGAAACAAATTCGACTCTAAGCAGTGTTACTAACGCTTTAGGTACAACTTATAATACGTATGATGACCTAAATAGGCTAATTGAGAGTGTTGATCCTTACGGAATTCGAACAACCGAAAGACATTTATGGGCATCATCGGATAAACCTGTTGGTGCACTTTATTATGGTTATACAGAAGTATCTGGAGAAGCACCAGTGTATGTTTGGTTTGATAGAAATGGGAATCAAATACAGAAGGATACATATGGTTTAAATGGAAAAAAAATATCTGTTCGAACTGAATACAATGAAAAGGGTGAAGTATTAAGAGAGTCAGAACCCTATTCAAATGGAACGCCATCAGTTTGGACTACATACACTTACGATGATTATGGTCGACTATATTCTATGACGTCAAAACATGGAGAAACCACATATGAGTATCAGTACAATACGGTAAGAAAGACTTCACCCGATGGTATTGAGTTTACAGGTTATGATCCTTTAGGTAATATTGTAGAAAGTGAGGTGAATAATCGTGTTGTTTGGTATAATTATGATGCTGCTGGCAGATTAAAAGAGGTAAATCCTCTCGATGAAAATTATGAAATACAATCTTCAATAACGCTTGAATATGATCTTCAAGGTAATAGAACAAAAATTATCGATCCTGATGCAGGGACACAAGAGTGTAAATACAATGCATTTGGAGATATTATTGAAATGAAACAAAAAGTACATGATTCAGTAAATTTTGTAACTACCAATTTTAAATATCAAAATAATGGTTTGATAGAAAGCGTTTTAAGACAGAGCGCGAGTTCCACTGGAATAAAGAAGGATACTACGGTGTATAGTTACGATGCATCAAATCACTATCGCTTGCAAAGTATAAGACTTGGAAATGTAAATAATCAGTCGTTTTTCTATGATGGTCTTGACAGGCCTATTAAGCTAATTGAAACAATTGGGGATAGGACTTTCACAGCTCAGGCTAATTACGACAACTTGGGTCGAATAAAAAGCTATATATATAATTCCGGATATACGGTAACCAATCATTACGATACAATTGGTAATCTTATTGAAATATCAGACAATAGTAATAGGTCTATATGGAAGGCCTTAGATATAAACGATATAGGACAGTTGACGAGTGTAAAAAAGGGTAATGTAATATCGACGTATAATTATGATAGTCGTGGATATTTATCAAGAATATCTGCACCCAATATTGTTGATGTTGGATATGTTCAAGATGTGAAAGGGAATGTAACACGTCGGGTTGACTATTTATTGAATCAACAAGAAGAATTCTTGTATGATAACCAGAATCGTTTGACAAACTGGGATATTACCCAAAATGGTATAGTTACAAATCATTCTTTAACGTATGATGATAAAGGTAATATTACCACAAAGAGTGATCTTGATAATCTTACGATGCATTATGGATTTGAAGGTCGTCCACACGCTCTTGATACAATAAATGGTGTACCAACCATTTTCCCAATGAATAATTTGGATGTTACATATACTGATTTCAAGAAAATTGAATCATTAAATGAAGGTAATAAACATTATTTATTGACTTATGGAGTGGACAACCAACGTAGAAAATCTGTATATCAAGTTAATGGTAATACGCAGTTGACGCGTTATTATTTTGGAAATTACGAAGAAGAAATAACCTCAAGCGGTAACGTTCGCAAAATTCACTACATTGGTGGAGGTGATGGTTTGGCTGCAATTATGATAAGCAACAACGGGAAGGACAGTTTATTATATGCCTATTCAGATTTACTTGGTTCTTTAACTGTTTTAACGAACGATTCGGGAAGAGTTTTGGAACGTTATGCTTACGATCCGTGGGGTAAGCGACGAAATCCTTCAAATTGGACACAAACGGATACTCGTAATAAATGGCTTGTAAATAGAGGTTTTACCGGTCATGAGCATATCGATGCGTTTCAAATAATAAACATGAATGGTCGAGTATACGATCCATTAACTGCACAGTTCTTTTCTCCAGACCCATGCGTTTCTTCTCCTGGAGATTGGCTTAGTTACAATAGATATTCTTATTGCTTAAACAATCCATTTAAGTATACTGATCCAAGTGGAAATTTTATTCCTGCAGCTGTAGGAGTTATAATCGATGCTGCCATTATGACTGGGGGAACAGCATTTGTGACATCAGTAGCAATGGGTTCAATGGCCTTTGATAATGGCGGAAGTTTTTGGGGTTCATTTTCATCATCGTTTATTCCTGGTGTTTTATCATCAATAGCTTCTTCTTCTTTCACATATGGAATAGGATCGGCATTTTCTCATACCCCAGAAAGCTTTAGTTTTGTTCGAGAGGTTTCAAGAGCTGCCAGTCATGGTATAATGGGAGGTGTTTTTAGTGTTTCACAAGGTGGAAGTTTCATGACTGGTTTTGCGGGAGGATTTGTTTCATCACTCGTTGGTTCCGCTTTATCAAAAGATTTCTCGGGAGCGCTGCCACTAATCACTGCGCTTTCAGGTGGCATTGCTGCTGGCTTAACTAATGAAAGGGGAGGTTGGAACTGGGATAATGCAAGGGATGGCGCATTTAACGGTCTTATGATTGGCACATTGAATCATAGTCAAACAGATGGTCCTGTCATGACATTACCACCTTTGGATAATGCCTCAGTATATGATGGTGCAATATATGGTCGTGAAATTAATGAGGTGGCCGTATATGGTACAGGTAAATCTTCTCTAATTGGATTTTGGAATAGTATTAAATACTCAATTCCTATTTATGGTTCCTGCCAATTGGCGGCTGAAAGTTTGAATAATGGGTATTACCTCAATGCAGTTGGATATTCTGCTTTGGCATTTTTGGAAATATGTAGTTTTGGCGCACTTACTGAGCTAAATTTATCAGCAAAATCTGTAACTTCGGCCTCAAGAACTGGTACAAATATTGTATATGAAGGTATTGATGCAAACGCAAAAATCAGATATGTAGGTATTACTGAGAGGAATGCAGCCATTAGATTTAATGAACATTGGAATTCCAGGACATCTAGATCTTTGTTAGATTATCGTAAAGTAGAAGGTGCCACAAATTTAAATAGGTTAGATGCTAGAATCTGGGAACAATCTCTAATTAACAAATATGGGTTGGAAAAAAATGGAGGGCAATTGTTTAATAAAATAAATTCAATAGCACAGAAAAGTTGGTTTAAATACGGGATTAATCCATAATATAATAATAATGGAAAGGATAAATGCAAAGATTGGGGATATATATTCTGTTATAATTGATAACAATAAAAAAAAATATTTCCAATTAATAGCCTTTGATTTAACACAATTAAATAGTGATGTCATTAGGGCATTTAAATCATCGTATCATGTTGATGAAAATCCAGATAAAGAGCGTATCATAAACGATGAGATTGATTTTTATGTTCATTGTGTTGTTAAGCTAGGCTTGAAAATGAATATTTGGGAAAAAATTGGCAATATTGCAGAAATCGGAGATGTAAAAGATATTTTGTTTAGAGATACAAATGACTATGGTTCGAACGTTGGAGAAAAGTCAATCGAGATATCAACAAATTGGTATGTTTGGCATATTAACGATAAAGCTTTCACCCGAGTTGGGAAATTAGAAGGAGAAAACCAAAAAGCATACATAGGTATTGTAATTAATCCATTGGGTATTCTTGAACTTTTTAAAGGGTTTAAATATCCTGTTGAATATCCAAGTTATAAATAATTCGGTGTAGCCTTCCCAAGAAAATTAACAAAAGACCATTAATTTATTCAAAATATGACTTTCTAAAGGTAACGGTTCGTCGAGGGAATCTGTTCAACTTAGCACTTTTCCCCCAACTCCTGCCTAACCGCAGCAATCACCCATCAATCTGGGCTAGGGCGAACATGCGGCCGTAGAAGGGGTAGCCGGCGTTGTAACCCTTATCGGCATCGTAGATGCATGGACCTGTCGTGGTCCACACGCATAGGAACGTGGGGGCGCTGGCTTTCAAAGATGCGCACGAGTTCGATGACCTGGCCGCGACCTTCCAAGTGAGGCGCTTCCACAAAGTTGCCGTTGTCGAAGACATGGATGCTTCTCAGGTGGACGAAGTGGATGCGGGACAGGAAACGTTGAGCCATGGAAGGCAGGTCGTTGTGCGGCCCGGCAAGTGAACCTGCACAAAGAGTCAGGCCGTTGTGGGGGTGTAATCGGCAACGGACAATACAGTAAAATCGGCAACAAGATTGCAGTAAAAATGGCAACAAGAGTACAGTAAGATTTAATCAAACTACATTAGCTGCGAACAAAAAATCGCGGCGATGGGAAACATTAATTTTAATCTTTACTGTATGTATCATGAGATCAAAAGGCTACGCGAGGTCGATCGATCCAATGGATAGCCGACCATTTGAAGCTAAACTTCAGGACTGTCAAGAAGCTTATTGATATGGAACCGGACGCGTTCCAGGAATACCTGAAGATGAACGAGAAACGTTCGTGCGTCCTTGATACCTACCGCGATTTTGTGGAGAGCCGCCTGCAACTCTTTCCGGAAACCTCCTCTGCCCAGATGCTCGACTGGCTGAAGGAGAACAACCCCGATTTGCCGGCTGTGCATCCCAAGACGGCCTACAACTTTGTGATGAGAATCCGTCAGGACTACGGCATACCCAAGGTGGCTGTCTGCTCGCGCCAATATGCGGCTGTTCCGGAACTGCCACCCGGTGAACAAGCACAGGTGGACTTTGGGCAGATCAAGTTACGTACGTCGACCGACACAAGGAAGACCATCCATTTTTTCAGTATGCTGCTTTGTCACTGTCGTATGAAGTTCCTGATTGCTCGCGAGACCCCATTCACGGCCCAAAGCGCGGTGGACGCACACGAAAAGGCCTTTGAGTACTTCCAGGGAATGCCCCGACAGATTGTCTACGACCAAGACTTTGTGTTCCTGAGCAAGGAGAACTTGGGCGACCTGATTATGACCGACATTTTTAACCGCTACCAAGCGGGACGCCCCTTCAAGGTATTATTCTGCCGAGCAGCGGATCCCGAGAGCAAGGGCAAGATAGAGAACGTGGTCAAGTTCATCAAGCAGAACTTCCTGTACAACCGTCAGTACGTAGACGAGGTGACTATCAACTCCCAGGCCATTGACTGGCTCAGGAGGACGGGCAACGGCATGCGGCACAACACAACATGCAAAATCCCGTACGAAGAATGGCTTACCGAAAGAGAGCACCTACTTGCATGGAACCCATTGATGCGCATCGAGCAAACTGAGTATCATAAGGTCATTAAAACAAACACTGTTCGCTACAAAGGCAACACATACTCCCTGCCACTGGGTACCTACAAGAATGAGAACAGCCGTGTTTTCCTCAAGGAAGCCGATGGCCGCCTGTTGATCCACGACGAAAACGGCCTACTTGTTGCTATTTTTACTGCACTACTGATTGCTAAAATTACTGCATTGGTAATTGCTGTTTACAGGGGGTTGTCAACCGCTTGGAACAACCAGTTGATGTCCTCGGCACAGGTGAGGATACGTGGTAGGCTAGCATTTGGAAGGGAGGATTGGCTAAGTTACAATAGATATTCATATTGTCTAAACAATCCACTTAAGTATACTGATCCAAGTGGAAATATAATTCCGGCAGTTGTTGGAGTTGTCATTGATGCCGTCGTACTTGGTGGGGGAACAGCATTTGTGACATCAGTAGCAATGGGTTCAATGGCCTTTGATAATGGCGGTAGTTTTTGGGGTTCATTCTCATCGTCATTTATTCTTGGCGTATTATCATCTATTGCATCTTCATCGTTCACTGCTGGCATTGGAACGGCATTTTCTCATACCCCAGAAAGCTTTAGTTTTGTTCGAGAGGTTTCAAGAGCTGCCTTTTCTACTCCCCATCAGTCAGACCACTGATGTTCGTTTTTTAGTTTAGTTCAAGCTATAAATATTACAAAGATCGTTTAGGGCTCTAAGTAAACATTTATGAAAAAAAGAATAATACTTCTGTTGTTTTTGTTACAATTAGTTTGGTTTAATGCCTATTCTATATCGGGAAGTGGAATTGCAAACTTTTACCGGACACAAAGTTAAGCTACATTCATAATTGATTCTTTCTTAATCCAATACTGTTGCCAAAATTCGTCAATGGTTAGGTTACCCAATGCTGAGAACCTTCTTTTATGATTATACCAATTCTCGATATATTTAAAAACGATCAAGCTCATTTCTTCTTTGGTTCTGAGCTTGGTTCCAAAAATCTGCTCAGATTTGAAAGATTTGAAGAAGCTTTCTGCCACCGCATTATCCCAACAATTACTTTTCCTACTCATACTTTGTTCCACCTTCAAGGATTTCAACACATTGATCGTCTTCTTGCAGGCATATTGTACACCTCTGTCCGAATGAAAGATCATACCCTGGGTAAAGGGTCTGTTTTTGTTGGCCATTCGGATGGCTGGTATCACGGTGCTGGCCGCACTCATTTTGTCGCTCATAGACCAACCTATCGGTTTGCGGTCGAAAAGATCCAGAACCATCGTCAGGTAAAGGAATCCATCCAAACACGGAATATAGGTCAAATCAGAAACACAGGCTTCAGATGGTTCATCGCGACGAAAAGCCCGATTCAACAGGTTGGGAGCCACCTTGTAGTCGTGCGAAGAATCCGTCGTTACTTTGAAGCGCTTAGACAGCTTGCTGCGTATTCCCATTTGCTTCATGTGGCGTGCCACAGTGATCTGCGATACCTGCGTTCCGGCCACCTGAAGGTCTTTGGATAGCCGAGGACTGCCATTACGACCTCTGGCAACAAAGTAGGCCTTTTTGATTTTCTCGTCAAGTTCCATAAACGTACGCCTTCGCTTTCCTATTGGTTCAATAAGCCAATGATAATAGGCACTTCGGGACACTTTCAACACTTTGCACATCAAATCAATCGTCCATCTTTTCGAGTTATAGTCCTTAATGAACTGGAAGATCAACGACCGCTCTTGGAGATGATGCTCAACGCTTTTTTTAGAATATCACGTTCGGTCTCCGCATCAAAGAGCCGCTTCTCCAAGTCGGCCATCTTCTTGGCCTCTTCGCTTAAGGTCTGCACACCGTTACCAGGAAAACTCTGTGATCCTTTTTCTTGGTATTCTTTGCGCCAGCGGTATAATAACAAAGGTTCAATACCCAATTCCTGTGCAAGTTCCGATACGTTCTTGCGTTCAAAACTCAATTTGACAGCATTCTCCTTGAATACCTTGTCGTAATGCGTTCTTTGTTTTCTCATGATACACAAAATTAAACTTTTATGCTTAACTCCGTGTCCGTGCTAAGTTAGTAACTCCAAAGACTCGTAACCCCCTATTTCAAGGGTATGAAGTATTACGATTATGTTGTAAAAGGCGAAGTCATAGGCGCGAAAGAAAGAATGTACAATGATAGTAAAGCATCGGCTTTGCAAATAAGGATAGAGGATAAATTTGGGCAAGAAATAAGTGATACTATCTGGATTGAACCTTTTTTGGAAGAAGAATTCGGTAATGATTTCTATGAAAAGCTTTCAGGTGAATATTACTTTGCCATTAAGTGCAATGAAAAAGGTTATTTTTATTACTCAAGCGCAGACTATTTTGCATTAAAAATTACCGATGGTACAGTATATTCGTTGTTTAAGCAATACAGGGTGTATGTAGGCAGGTATGTAGGCAGGCTTCTAAGCTGGCTTCCTTTTTATCGATTCCATACTTTTACAAAGATGAGAACGGATACGTTTGAAAAGAAGCTCAAACGCATATTGGATGAGAAGCGGTTAAATACTAGAAAATAAAAAAGATAGTTCACTACAAAACACATTGTACGGTTGGCGCTGCCCTTTATAAATCGTGAAAGCGGACTGAGGGAGGGGATGTGGGACTAGTGCGACTTCGACGGCCGAGTGCAGGGGGCACGAAGAGAGCGCCCTACAATTTTGTGAAGGCTCGTCAGAGACAAACAAATTGTGGCGCTGTCGA
>Ga0302288_1002517_pt1 | contig 10692 bp, 10 predicted proteins | sample III_Fen_N1_1_FD_194549 | JGI IMG/M metagenome (GOLD analysis project Ga0302288, IMG submission 194549) | Peat permafrost microbial communities from Stordalen Mire near Abisko, Sweden - III_Fen_N1_1 | ecosystem: Environmental > Terrestrial > Soil > Wetlands > Permafrost | place: Sweden: Abisko...
GTTTTTTTTATTGGTCGTTTTGCTGGTCTTAAAATTATATTGTAATATCCTTATTCACCAGACTGGAAGGTCTGACTTTTTCACTTAATCTCATAACCAGCTGTTTTAAAGCACGTCTTCTGCCATCATAAAAGCTGTCTTCTGAAATAAATGCTGCATGAGGTGTAATAACTACATTTTCAAGTTCAAAAAGATCACTTTTTTCATTAGCTTCATCTTCAATAACATCAATTCCGGCACCCTTAATCCAACCTTCTTTTAATGCCTTTACAAGCGCTGGTTCATCCACTACAGAACCACGAGCCGTATTAATAAGAAAAGCCGATTTTTTCATGAGTTTTAATTCTTTTTCTCCAATTAAGTGATAGGTAACACCTGGAATCAATGGACAATGGAGGGATACAAAATCTGAAGTCTGTAATAATTCTTCCAGTGTTTCCACTTTTTCACAGCCAAACTGTGCTAAATATTCTTTCGTTTTTGTTGGTGCATATACTTGAACTTTTAGCCCCAGAGCTTTTAATACTGGTACCATAGCTTTCGGAATTTCTCCGAAGAAAACCATTCCAAAAGTAAGTCCTGTTAAACGGTATGTTTTATAGCCAATCAGAGGATTCCACACACCAGCTCTTACTGATTTGTCGAAATAAGTAATTTTCCTTACCAGATCAATCATAAAACCGATGGCATGAACGGAAACTTCTTCCGCACAAAACCCTGGAATATTGGTGATGCAGATACCATGTCTGGTGGCAGATGGGATATCCACATTGTTATAGCCTATACTTTGTAAAGATACAATTTTCAGATTCGGTAACTGATCCATAACTTCATTGGTTACCTGTTCGTATTCCACTACAAGGCCTTCCGCTTCAGAATCATTTACATGATCAATAAAAGACTTTTTGTATTCCTTATCTTTGAGTTCAATCAGTTCAATATCACTGACTCCCCATTCCTTAAGGAGTGAATTTTCATAATCCAGATTATCATCAATATTAAAATATAAAACTTTTGCCATTTGCATATCCCCCTTAATATCCAACTTGTGTCAATGCTTTATCCAAAATGTCTATACCCTGATTTAACTCTACTTCTGTAACATTTAAAGGAGTTGCAAAACGCATTCCATTACCATGAACACCACAGTTTAAAGTAAGCATTTTCATTTCAAGACATTTTTCTTTTACAGCTGCCCATACTTCAGGCGCAGGAGTTCCATCTGCCTGTGAATATTCCACTGCAATCATCAGACCACATCCACGTATGTCAAAGATAATGGGGTGTTTTTTCTGTAATTCCTGGAGTTTGGTTATGAGGTATTCACCCATTTTATTTACATTTTCAAGAAGCGTTCCGTCTTCGAACTGATCCATTACCGCATTTGCTGCTGCCGCAATAACAGGATTTCCGCCGAAGGTACCACCATGCATACCAGCATGCCATTCTTCCATAATCTCAGGTGTGGAAATAATTGCGCTCATTGGTAATCCGCCTGCAATTGCTTTTCCGGCAGTCATAATATCAGGTATTACTCCTGAATGCTCACTTGCCCACATTTTGCCTGTTCTTCCATAACCAGATTGAATTTCATCAAATACCAACAAAATGCCATATTCATCACAAAGTTTTCTAACACCAATCAGAAAACTTTCAGGGGGAACTACATATCCGCCTTCGCCTTGGATTGCTTCCATATAGATAGCTGCAACAGTTTCCGGTGCAATGATATATTTAAATAATTTTTTAATTTCATTCAGACAATATTCTGATCTCTGCTCTTCATCAAATCCCTTAGGACATAAATCACGGCTTGGAAATGGCGCAAAATATACACCACCCATTAATGGTTCATAATGTTTACGATATTTTGAATTGGAGGCAGTAATGGTGGTTGCCCCTATGGTTCTACCGTGGAAAGATCCTTGAAAAGCTATAATAGCAGGTCTTTTGGTATACGCTTTGGCTAATTTAATCGCTCCATCGGTAGCCTCTGCTCCTCCATTTGAAAAGAATATGGAATTCAGATTTCCAGGAGTTTTTTCAGCAATCCTTTTTGCTAAAATCAGGGTTGGTTCATAATTAACCATATTAAAGGATGCATTAATAAGTTTTTTAGCTTGTTCACAAATAGCTTCGATGACAGCAGGATGACTGTGACCCAGAGCATTTACTGCGATTCCCTGAACAAAATCCAGATAGGTATCGCCATTTACATCTGTTAAATAGCACCCCTTTCCTTCTCTCATAACCAGATCCGTTGTTTTATATAACGCAGGACTGAGATATTCTTTGTAATCATCAAATTTAACCATTTTTAATTCCTCCATTTTAAATATTATATTTTTTTGAATTTTTACTTTATTGATTAGTCGTATGCCTTATTCAGTATTGCATACACATCTTCTTCCCTTACTTTTACCGGGTTTACTGCTAATAGTCTGTATTCCATGGTTCCTTTTACGATTACCGGAAACATCTCTTTTGTGACTTTAACCTCTGTAAGTTTTCTTGGAATTCTCAAATCAATAACCATCTGGCTTACGGCTTCTACTGCAAGTTCTGCCTGATCCCGCTTAGATAATCCTTCTATTTTGCAACCAAGCATTCTTGCTATATTTGCAAACTTTTCAATATTTCCAGGAAGATTCATTTCCATTACATAGGGAAGAAGTAGGGAATTTGCAATTCCATGAGGAGTGTGAGCTATACCGCCCATAGCCTGTGCTATACCATGCACTGCTCCGAGACCTCCATTTACAAATGCGGTTGCTGCCATTAAACTGGCCAATGCCATGTTGCTTCTAGCTGTGATATTTTCCGGATTAAAAGTTGCAGTTCTTATATTTTCACTGATGAGTACCATGGCTTTTTCAGCGTATGCATCACTTAGGATATTAGCATTTAAAGAAACATAAGCTTCAATGGCATGTGTCAGTGCATCCATACCTGTTGATGCCGTAATGATTGGTGGCATCCCCTTGTGCATAACCGGATCCACCACAGCATATAAGGGTGTGAGGAACTCATGAGTTACTGATAATTTTATATCATTCTGGGTATCTGTTATTACACTGGAGGCTGTGACTTCACTACCACTTCCTGCTGTTGTTGGTATACAGATTAAAGGTAAAGGTTTATTGGTAACCGTTTTTGTACCCCCAAAAAGGTAATCCCTTATGGAGCCTTCATTTGTGGCCAGCATTCCCATTGCTTTTGCTGTGTCAATGGAACTTCCTCCACCTATTGCTAACACTGCATCACTGTTGCTTTTCTTTAAAACTTCTGCTGCCTTATCACATACTTCGATTGGCGGGTCAGCTACCGTATCTGAATAAACAAAACATTCGTATCCATCTGCCTCTAATTTTTCAACAATTGCCTGAAAAGTCAGGGTTGCTTCAATCACTTTATCAGTTACGATAAATATCTTTTTCCATTTCTGTGGTGCAAGGATACTGTCAAGATTCAAAGCCTGGTTCACACCAAAGACCACTTTTGTAGGGCATTTGAATATGAAATTATTCATGAAATTATTCATTTGTATTTTCACTTTTCCTTCCACTGATATCAATAAACTAACTGTTTCGAATTCATGATATCTGCTTATTTTTTACTATTTCACTAACCTGAATTTTGCTTTTTTTTCTTTTAACTCATCTTCTCTTCAAGTTTCTTTGATACTTTTATTCAGTTTTATTTCCACTGCCTGAATAATCAGTTCAACACATTTATCCCGGTTATATCTTCCGGTATTTAAAACCAGATCATAATTATCAATATCTCCCCATTCTCTGCCGGTATAATAATAGTGATAATCTTTTCTGTAATGATCTATTTTTTTGATATCTTTTTCTGCCTGTTTTTCTTCGATTCCAAATTTTCTGATAATAGAAGCAATCCGATCATCCAGTGGTGCATCAATATTTACACTAAGTACATTGGGGAAAGTTCTCAGAACATAATCCGCGGCTCTTCCAATTACAATAAAGGATTCAGACATAGCCATTTTCAAAAGAATCTTTGCCTGGTAGTCAAACAGGTTTTCTTCTGACATAAAATTTTCACTGGAAGGTGAATCGAAAATATTTACATACTTGTGCTGTCTCTTTTTTTCAAAAAATGATTTTCTCGTTTTTTCATCCGCCAGATTAAAAATTTCTTCGCTGATTCCACTTTCCATGGAAGCCATTTTCAATAGCTCTCTGTCAATAACAGGAATATGAAGTTTATCGGCAAGTTTAAGTGCAATTTCTTTACCGCCACTGCCATAAGTACGTGCTATAACAATTACATAATTATCCATATATACCTCCCCGCTTTATCAGATACCAAGATATGCTTTCTGAATCTGGTCATCTTTCTTTAAATCTTTGGAATAGCCACTGTTTATTATCTTTCCTACTTCAATAACATATGCTCTGTGAGAAGCAGTCAGCGCCATCTGGGCATTTTGTTCTACCAGAAGAATCGTTGTTTTATTTTCTCTGTTGATTTTTTTTATAGTCTTGAAGATATCTTCTACGATAACAGGTGCAAGACCCATAGAAGGTTCATCCAGCAGTAGCACCTTCGGTCTTGCCATCAGGGCTCTTGCCATAGCCAGCATCTGTTGCTCTCCACCTGATAAAGTTCCACCAATCTGTGTCATTCGTTCCCTGAGTCTTGGAAATAAATCACAAACCATTTCTCTGTCTTTTTTAATTTCATTTTTATCGTTTCTAAGATATGCACCCAGGGTTATGTTATCTGCCACTGTTAAATTAGCAAATATGCCTCGCCCTTCAGGTACCTGGGAAACTCTTTGCTTTACCAGTTTATGTGCTTCCACTCCGATAATTTCTTTGCCATCATATAATATGCTGCCGCTCTTTACCTTTGTCAGACCTGAAATTGTATGCAGGGTAGTAGTTTTTCCTGCACCGTTTGGGCCAACCAAAGCAACTATTTCTCCTTCATCTACGTGAAAGGATACATTCTGAAGAGCCGGTACAATTCCGTAGTTGACGGATAAATCTTTTACTTCCAACAAATGTCCCATAGTATTCTCCTATCTGTTTCCTAGACAGCCCTATTCTGTATTCCAGGCAGCTCATCCTCTTCATCATCCTTAAATTCGCCACTTCCAAGATAAGCCTGTATAACCCTTTCATTGCTCTGAATCTCAGAAGGAATACCTTCCGCTATTTTTTGACCATGATCCAATACTATGATGCGGTCTGAAATTCCCATTACAAACTTCATATCATGTTCAATGATTAATACATCAATTTCCATATCCTTGGTTATATGATGAATAACAGTAGTCAATTCATCTTTTTCAAAACTGTTCATTCCGGCTCCCGGTTCATCCAAAAGCAGAAGTTTGGGCTTAGTTGCCAGTCCTCTCGCTATCTCTAAAAGTCTCTGTTTTCCATAAGGCAGGTTAATTGCCATTTCATCCTGCATATCTTCCAGACCTACTACGTTTAAAAGTTCCTGACACTCTTTTATGATTTCTCTTCTTTTTTTATTGGTTTTTCCCGGAAAGAATAAGGCTGTTATAAAACTTTCTGTTTTGCAGTCAGGATGTGCTATCAGAATATTTTCCAGAACAGTCATGCTTTTAATCAGTCTGATATTCTGAAATGTTCTTGCGATTCCAAACCGGTTACGATCATACGCTTTCATTTCCGTAATATTCTGTCCTTGAAAAGTAATGGTTCCTTCCGTAGGTTTATAAACTCCGGTGAGTAAATTAAAAAAAGTTGTTTTACCCGCGCCGTTTGGACCAATGAGAGAAAGAATTTCACCACGGCTTTGTTCAAGGTCTACACCATCTACTGCGATAAGACCGCCAAATTTAATTGTTGCCCCTTTAACTTGCAGAATTTTCTCCATATTTTCCTCATTTCCACGCTACTTTTCGCGCATCTTATTTAACTTTATTGCCTTTCATTGCGGCGTACTTGTACTCATTCTTAATCCGCTTGTTTCTACTCCACATGCCATCTGGTTTAAAAATCATCATAACTACCATTGCGGCTCCGTAAAGAACCATTCTGTAATCGCTGAAGCTTCGTAAGGCTTCCGGCAATGCTGTCAGTAAAAATGCGCCTAAGATAGATCCCGGAATACTTGCCATTCCACCAAGTACTGTCATGGAAACCATTTTGATGGACTCTGCATAACTGAAACTGGTAGGAGCTATCATTCCCATGTAGACTGCATAAAAGCCGCCAACAAGAGCTGCCATTCCGCCACCAATTGCAAAAGCTGCCATTTTATACCTTCTGGGATTTAAGCCAAGTGCTGTAGCGGCAATATCATCTTCGTTTACAGTCATCATCGCCATTCCAAAGCCTGAATTATTAAACCGTTTCATGAAAATAATAAAGAAAATTAAAAGTATTAACGCAAAATAGTAAAACATAGTTTTTCCAGTTATTTCAAATCCGAATATTGTAGGATTTGGAATGGAAGGGATACCTGCCGGGCCTCTGGTAACACCAACTGCATTTGTTAAAAAAAGTCTGAATACTTCACCAAAACCAAGCGTTACAACCGCTATGTAATCACCGCGTAATTTTAAAGTTGGATAACACAGAAGAGCTGCAAATCCTGTTGTAAACAAAACTCCAATAATCCATGCAAAAAAGAAATTCATTCCTGTATTTGTCATCAAAAGTGTTGTCACATATGCTCCCATTCCAAAAAAACAAACGTGACCCAGTGAAAACTGACCACTCCACCCGATTATCAGATTCAGGCTTAATGTTAAACAGGCATAAATAAAACAGGATATCAGGATATGTAATGTATATTTATTTGTAATAATCAGTGGGCACAAAAACGCTGCTGTAATTAAAATAATCATTAATATCAATTTTGTTTTCTGTGATAACTTAATTTTCCCGTATTTAGCAAATAATTCTTTAATCTTACTCATATATGCTCCATTCTGCTCATTCGAGACGTGATACTTTCCGTTTTATACCTTATCAATATGTTTCGCACCAAAGATTCCTGAAGGTCTGATTACGAGAATAATGATCATAATTATGAATGCGTATGCATCCCGGTAACTTGAGGAAATATATCCTGCTCCAAGACTTTCAATGATTCCAATAACAAAACCGCCTGCCACTGCTCCCGGTATGGAACCAATACCGCCCAGAATTGCGGCTGCAAAAGCTTTCATTCCTAACAGGTATCCCATTGTTGGATATACTGCGCTATAATAAGTACCAATCAAAATACCTGCTATACCAGCCATAAATGCGCCTATACCAAAGGTTACTGAAATAATTCTGTTGGTGTTAATTCCCATAAGTTTCGCATTTTCAATATTTACTGAACATGCCCTCATAGCAACACCCATTTTTGTTTTGTAAACCAGGATGTATAAGATTAACAGCATAATTGCTGTAATGACCAAAATAATAACCTGCATATTAGAAAAAATAATTTTACCAATTGTATAATTTCCTTTTTCAATAGCATTAAATGGCTGTGTTGAACTGCCAAAAATCAATTGAGCCAGATTCTGTAAGAAGGTAGACATACCAAGTGCACTTACCAGAACTGCCATTTTTCGATTGGGTGATTTAATCGGTCTGTATGCAAGTCTTTCCACACCTATCCCCAATGCTGCTGTAAACGATGCTGCAATGATAACCATTGCCCAAACCGGTAATCCAAAGCCTGTTAATATTACTCCAATAAAAGTACCAAACATAAGTACATCTGCATGCGCCCAGTTTACAATTTGCAATACGCCGTACACCATGGAATAACCCAGTGCAACCATTGCATATATGCCTCCAATTACAATTCCGTTCACTAAATGTTGAAAAAACATAGCTTCATCCTCTTTCTTCCTGTCAGCAAGAAGGTGCACCGAGGTCGATGCACCTTTGCCAATCATTAGAGTAGTTTATTTATTTGTAAATTTCCCAATCGCCATCTTTTGCTACAAAATAGAGATATTGTTTTTCAACATCGCCGTTAACAAATTTGTTTGTTCCGGTTACACCTTCGTAAGAAATAGTCTGTAACTGTTCATTGATCTTCTCTCTGGTTAAATCTCCGTCTACATTTTTCATAGCTGTGTACATTGTCATTGCTGCATCATATGCAAGTGCTGCCCAGTTTCCAGGTTCTTCACCATATGCCGCTTTGTATGCTGTAACAAAATCCTGTACCACCTGTGAATCATTTTTAGCTGTAAAACCACCTAAAGTATAAACACCATTCACTGCATCGCCATAATCAAATAATGCAGGTGAGTAAAGTCCATCAGCACCAGCTACACCAACGTTGGCACATCCATAAGATGCTTTTTGTTCACAGAGTAATCCGGTTTCTGTAACAAGACCGCATACAAACATTCCTTCTGCGCCAGAGTCAGCTACAGCTGTTAAAATAGTACTGAAATCAACTGTTTCGCCATATACAAAAGTTTGTGTTGTTACAATTTCAATTCCAAGTTCTGCTGCACGTGCTTTGTATTCTTCTGCAATTCCAAGACCGTAATCATCATTTTCGTATAATAAAGCAACTTTTTTCCAACCAATTTTATTGCTTAAATCTGCACCCATCTGGCCTACATATGCATCAGATGCACAAGTACGATACCAGTAGTTGCTTAAGCCTGTAAATCCGGGATTTGTACAAACCGGAGTAATTGCTGGAAGTCCTGCTTCTTTAAAAACATCTACCTGTGCAAAACCGCAAGAGCTGTTGTATGAAGTAAGTACCCCAAGAATGGAATCATCTTCTGCAAATTTGTTTGCGATTGATGCGCTTGATGCTGGTGTTGCCTGATCATCTTCTGAAACCAGTTTAATCTGTTTTCCCTGGATTCCACCGGCAGCATTAACCTGATCTGTTGCTAATTGGATTGCATCAACGATTAACTTGCCATCTGCGGCAACACTTCCTGTTAATGGAAATGAAGTTCCTACGTTGATCGTATCGTCTGCTGAGGAACCTTTAGCTCCACATCCAGTTAAAATAATTGTAATAGTCATTGCAACTGCCACTACTTTGGTAAACAATTTCTTCTTCATATTTTCTCCTCGCTTTCCTAATGAGTTGGCTGCAAAGGCAACCAACTACTAAATATACAAAAGGCACATAAACAAATTGTTTATGCGCCTTTGCATCTTTCCCCTAATTGATATGTCACGTTTTTTAAGTTTATCTTACTTTCATAAGAATCTATCCTTGCTGGTCTAGGTGGTTGGACTGGTATGACCAGTTAGACCAGTCCGACCACCTTCTATCCGGGATATAGCTCCCCATTTCACATCAACTACTTCAATTACCTTTCACCCAAAGGTGCTTTAAGATTCGTTATAAATCTTGTTTTTTATATTAGCTGTGGTTCGTAGGTTTGTCTAATACCGATTCATTCATGAATTCATAGCTTTTGAGTTATATAGATTGCTTTTTCTTTTTTTTCTGCTATAATCAGTAAAAACTTACAACTTTATTCTAATGCTATTACCATTGAAAGGAGTTTTTATGGACCTACTGCAATTACGTTACTTTAGAAGAGTGGCAGAACTTGAACACATCTCCCAGGCCGCAGAACAACTTATGATCTCTCAGCCCTCTCTTAGTAAGACCATCCGACATCTGGAAAACGAACTGGATGCAGATCTTTTTGACCGGATAGGGAAAAACATTGTCATTAATGAAAATGGCGAAATCGTCTATAAGTATGCCACCAGGATACTTCAGTCTCTTGACGATATGATGACAGAATTAAAAGAAAATGCCCGCCAAAAGGAATATTCCATCACCCTTTGTGTAAATGCGGCGATTGAAGCCACTCCAAAATATGTCATCGAATTCAAAAAGCTTCACCCCGAAATAAAGATTATCATCAAACAGGAAAATTCTGACACTTCTGAACAATCAAATTATGATTTCATCATCGACACTTCAAAAGAAAAATTAAAACTTCCCAATGCAATTACACTCTTAGAGGAGCCCTGCTCTTTAGCTGTTTCCAGAGATCATAGACTGGCGCATGCTGATACAATCACCTTAACGGATTTTAAAAGAGAATCTTTTTTAATTCTGCGGGATAAAAGACCACTCAGTCTGCTATTAAACGAAATCTGTGAAAAATCAGGATTTACTCCAAATATTGGACTTACCTGTGATAACTGGGAGACAATATATTCCATGGTAGAAGCTGGAATCGGAGTTACTCTCATTCCCTCCATCACCTGGAATATTTCAAACAGCAGTCATGATTTAATTCTGAAAGATTTAAATCCACCGGTATTTAGATACATAAACCTATCCTGGAAAGCAGATGCTTATCTGTCTGAACCGGCAAAAATTTTCAGAAGATATATCACACATTTTTTTACAGCTTTAAAAGAAAAAAGACCAATATAAAATAGCAGTTCTGATACGCAGAAGTATCAAAGCTGCTATTTTGTCGTTATGCCTAAGTTTTAAGCCTGTAATGCAGCTAAAAAATTAGGCATAACCTTATCACAGGTCTTTAAGAGGCTGAATTTTCCCTGGTTGATGCACCAGTCATAAAGAAGCCCATGTTCTATCAACGCATACTCTCTCACCAGTTCTTCCGTTTTTTCAGTTTCCGAAAATTCTCCACTTGCTTTTCCTTCTTCCATAATCTGATAAACCAGTTTGTAGTAAAGTCTATCCTGATTTAACAGATGTTTATCT
>Ga0302288_1002518_pt1 | contig 10681 bp, 7 predicted proteins | sample III_Fen_N1_1_FD_194549 | JGI IMG/M metagenome (GOLD analysis project Ga0302288, IMG submission 194549) | Peat permafrost microbial communities from Stordalen Mire near Abisko, Sweden - III_Fen_N1_1 | ecosystem: Environmental > Terrestrial > Soil > Wetlands > Permafrost | place: Sweden: Abisko...
GTCGGTCTGTTCGGTTTTTGTAGGTAGACCTGTAGATGGACCACCCCTCATTACATCAACAATCACCAGAGGTAATTCAGCCATGACAGCTAACCCGATTGCTTCCGATTTTAAAGCCAACCCCGGGCCTGAAGTACTTGTTGCTGCCAAATAACCGGCAAATGAAGCTCCGATAGAAGCGCTGATTCCTGCAATTTCATCTTCAGCCTGCATGACTTTTACGCCAAGGTCTTTTCGTAAAACCAATTCGTGCATAATGTCTGTTGCAGGAGTGATAGGATAACTCCCAAGGAATAAGTTCAGGCCTGCCTTTTTTGCGGCTGCAATTAATCCCCAGGCAGTAGCCTTATTCCCGCTTATGCTCGTATATCTTCCTTTTTGTGTTTCGTGTGATTTTTCAATAAAATAAGTGGATATGGCTAAATGTAAATTATTACCATAGTTAAACCCATCGGTAAGCACTTTTACATTTGCATGAAGAATAGTCGGTTTTTTACCAAATTTGTTTCCAAGAAAATGAATAGCCTGATCGATGGGGCGGTTGAACAACCAGCAAATCAAACCAAGTGCAAACATATTTTTGCTTCGTAAAACAATTTTGTTTTCGAAACCAAAACCTTCCAGACTGCTTTGAGTTAGTGTTGAAAGAGCAGCCGGAATTAATTGTATCGTGTCGGAAATACCTAATTCTTCAAATGGGTTTTCTGTTGTAAAACCGGCTTTATCATAGCCCGATTTATTAAAAGTATCCGAATCGAAAATGATTACTCCCCCTTTTTTTATTGCATCGGCGTTCACTTTCAATGCGGCAGGATTCATTACCACCAGCACATCGGGATCATCACCCGGAGTGTAAATTTTACTCGAACCTAAATGAACCTGAAATCCCGATACGCCACCCAGTGTTCCCTGTGGGGCACGTATTTCGGATGGATAATCAGGAAAAGTGGAAATCTCATTCCCTAAAATTGCCGAAAGGTTTGAAAATAGTGTCCCGGTAAGCTGCATTCCATCTCCGGAGTCTCCCGAGAAACGAACAACTACATTATCTAATTCGGTTTTATTGTTTGTACCCATGTTTTTTTATATCGTGTTTAAAATGGATGATTCAAAAAAATATGCTTTTATACAAAAGTAAGTAAAAAGGTTTATTTTTGCAATTCTCTTAACCAAAGTATGCTATATTTGATTGTTCTATAGGATAATCACTTTCAAATTCGTATTATTATTCAATATATGATCATGAAAAAATATTGCAAACAGTAGTAATAAACCTGAAATTGTACTTTGAAAAAGTACAATCATCAGGGATATAACATCCAATTTTAATTTCTGAATAGTTTTTTCGAAAGGAATAACAAATTAGAATTCGGCATTGTTCGGTGTACGTGGAAATGGGATTACATCACGGATGTTTGACATTCCTGTTACGAATAATAAAAGGCGTTCAAAACCAAGACCGAATCCTGAATGAGGAGCTGTTCCGAACTTACGCGTTTCCAGATACCACCAGATATCTTTTGTCGGTACTCCCATTTCATCGGCACGTTTTTTTAACCGTGTATAATCTTCTTCACGTTGTGAACCACCTATGATTTCTCCGATTTTAGGAAATAATACATCCATTGCCCGTACGGTTTTACCATCATCATTCTGTTTCATATAAAATGATTTGATTTCTTTGGGGTAGTCTGTCAGAATTACAGGCTTCTTGAAATGCTTTTCTACCAGGTAACGTTCATGTTCCGATTGCAGATCAGTACCCCAACCTACAGGAAATTCAAATTTTTGACCTTTTGCTATGGCTGCTTCCAGAATTTCAATACCTCTTGTATAGGTCACACGTTCAAAATCAGTGTCTACGACTGACTTTAAGCGCTCGATCAATTCTTTATCATACATATTGCAAAGGAAGTTCAGATCATCCTGGCAGTTGTCCAATGCCCATCGGATACAGAACTGAATAAAGTCCTGTGCCAGTTGCATATTATCTTCAATATCATTGAAAGCTACTTCGGGTTCTATCATCCAGAATTCTGACAAATGGCGCGGAGTATTCGAATTTTCAGCACGGAATGTAGGTCCAAATGTGTAAATTGAACCCATGGACATGGCAGCCAGTTCTCCTTCAAGTTGACCTGAAACAGTCAGACTTGCTTGTTTTCCAAAGAAATCGTTGCTGTAATCTATTCCACCTTCTTCGTCCTTTTTCAAATCGTATAAATTCATGGTGGTTACCTGGAACATTTGTCCGGCACCTTCGCAATCGGAAGCCGTAATAATCGGCGTATGGAAATAAAAGAACCCCCGTTCATGGAAAAAGGTATGAATTGCAATAGCCATGTTGTGTCGTATACGGAAAATAGCTCCAAATGTATTCGTTCTTGGTCGAAGGTGTGCAATTTCACGTAAAAATTCCAGGGTATGCCCTTTCTTTTGTAAAGGATAGGTCTCAGGGTCTGCTATACCGTATATTTCAATCTTTTCGGCTTGTATTTCCACTGTCTGACCCTGACCAAGTGATTCTACCAACTTGCCGGTAACACTGATGCATGCCCCTGTTGTTATTGGCTTTAAATATTCATCACCGAATTTTTCATTATCAGCAACAACTTGAATATTATTTATTGTTGAACCATCATTCAATGCAATAAAACTTACATTTTTATTTCCACGGCGGGTACGTACCCACCCTTTTATATTAACTTCAGTACCAAAATCTGTTCTTTTCAGTGCCTCAACAATAATTGTTCTACTCATACTGTTCTGTTTATTGAGTTTATTATGATTTTACTTTATTTATTTTGAATGCAAAAGTACTAAATTCCATTGGAAAAATAGTTCGTAATAAAACAAAAAGCACCGTGTTCAGGTTGAACCGGTGCTTTTTTTATACTTTACTCGTTTAATTACTTTCTTCTTGATTGATCTATATTCCCTATCATGCTCATTGCACAACGGAATCCTATATCATTAGTTGACTTGTTTTGATCCAGGAACCGGCGTGTAGATGGATTTAACCAATAGGCCCTGTCTTTCCATGAACCTCCTTTATACACACGTGTAATATCAGTGATTTCAGGCCTTAATACATCAGTAGGATCTATTTGGACATTCGTTTTCAGATTGGCTAATCCTGTACTGTCATTTAGTGTAAAATCAATTTGGGAGGTTGCATCTCCATCTTTAAAATTACGTACATCATCTCCTTTTGCTACTTCGGTTGCAATTCGGCCAAGTGAATCCACTTTATATGTTTTATTCCCTAAAGCATCCACACCAGATACAATTGCTGTTAAATATTCATTACCTCTGAATGAGTTATATTCTGCCATATCTGAAAATGATGTTGCCCGATATACATCCAGAACCCATTCATTTACATTTCCTGCCATATTATATAATCCAAAATCATTTGGAAAATAGGAGTTTACAGTGTTAGTAATTGTTGCCTTATCATTCAGACTTCCTGAAGTACCCATCATATCACCACGTCCCCGGACAAAATTTGCCATCATTTTTCCCATCTCTTTTTTTGTTGGATTCCGAACCTGTGATCCTGACCATGGATAAATTTTTCCTTCAGGAATCATTCCGTTTTTTCCGGAAGTGATAGCATATGCTGCAAATTCCCATTCTGCTTCTGTTGGTAAACGGAAAGGCGAGAATAGAATTCCATCCGACATGTCTACTTTCCGGGCTTTACCATATAAGTCTTTTTTTGCATTCTTTCCTATCGCCGGTTGATAACTTTCTTGCTTTAAGTATTTCTGAGTGTTAAATACAAATTTATTGGCGATGGAATCCTGATTGGTCTGTTTTTCTAACTTCGAAAAATCAGGTGCTAAAATTATTCCTGCACGCACTAAAGCTAATTCATTCACACGATCCGTTCTCCATTGGCAGTAATCCATAGCCTGTTCCCAGGTTACTCCAACTACCGGATACTGATCATATGCAGGATGAGTAAAGTAATTTTCCAGATAGGGTTCATTATAGGCAAGTTCTTCCCTCCAAACTGTAGCATCTGGCATCGATCTCTGAACAAGCCGTGGTGCTGTTTTACCAAATACTGCTTTCATCCAGTTGGTATATTCACGCCAGTCAATATTTCTTATCTCATATTGATCCATATAAAATGAACTTACTGTGATTTTTCTTGGCTTGTTATCACGCGGAGCTGTAATAAATTCACCTTTTTGACCAATGGTGAATGAACCTCCTTCTATTGCGACCATACCGGATGGTATTTCAGATATGTAGCCTTTTTTAACAGTAAATCCTGCTTCAGTTTTATCATTATATTTCCAGCCTGTAACACGGGAATAACTTTCGTTCGAAGATTTACTGACGCAGGCAATCATTGATATTGCTAAAGATATCGATGCTAATTTAGCTATGGTTATCAATTTCATATTTAATGTGATAAATTAAAGAATGTAAAATGTTTAAAACAACTCTGCAAAAATAGTATTTTTTTCCTGTATTCATTCTATTACTATTGTTTTTTTGAAGATTATTTAAAAAAATATTGCATTATAATAACTTGTTTTCTACAAAAAACGTATACTTTGCAATAAAAATTTCAATTATTCTTTTTTCTAACAACTCTATCGCTATATTTTCTTACTTTTGCAATTGTATTAACATCGATAAATGGTTAATATTTTCATACTCATGAAAACTAATTCGTTGCAAATTAATCTTAATAACCATTTAATAGATTTATCTACACCAGTTGTAATGGGAATTGTAAATGTAACCCCTGATTCCTTTTTCAAAGGGAACAGATTTGTTACTGATAAAACAATTTTGCTTGCCGTTGAAAAAATGGTTATTGATGGTGCTCTTATAATTGATATTGGAGGTTACTCTACCCGGCCTAAGGCTGAAATAATTTCACCGGAAGAAGAAATCAGACGATTATCCGAAGGCCTTGAAGTCATTTTAAAAAAGTTTCCTGATATAATCATTTCTATAGATACATTTCGTTCAGGTGTTGTCAGACAAATCGTTAATAACTTCGGAGTTGCAATGATTAATGATGTGAGTGGCGGAACGTTGGATGATTTAATGTTCGAAACTATTGCCGATTTAAGGGTGGCTTATGTACTTATGCATATGCGTGGAACTCCGCAAACAATGCAACTTAATTTAAAATATGAGGATGTCGTTTCAGAAGTTCTCCATTTTTTGGAAAAACGACTTGCTCAGTTATATTTATTAGGCGTGAAAGATGTTGTCATTGATCCTGGTTTTGGATTTGCAAAATCGATTGAGCAAAACTATAAGTTGTTAAATAAGCTGGAGTATTTTCAACAATTAAATGTACCCGTATTGGCTGGCATTTCACGAAAATCAATGGTAAGTACAGTCCTTAAAATTGATGCCAATGAAGCGCTTAATGCCACAACTGCCGCAAATATGCTGGCTCTGATCGGAGGGGCTTCAATTTTAAGGGTCCATGATGTGAAGGAAGCTATACAGGCCATTGGTATTTACAAAAATTATATTCAGGAATAAAGTCCTGACTTAACTTGTGAACAGGAATAGAAAATTCAAAAATGCATGGGATTTCAAATAGGATTTAAAGATGTCATCGATGTTTTTTTAGTAGCATTGCTTCTATATCAGACATTTAAACTACTCAAACGAACAGGGGCTGTAAATATCTTCATTGGTATTTTAGCTTTTATAATTTGTTGGTTTCTTGTTTCCTATGTATTCAAAATGGAACTTCTTGGTGGAATCTTCGACAGAATAGTCAGTGTCGGGGCATTTGCATTGATTGTGTTGTTTCAGGATGAAATCAGGCGGTTTTTTTCCAAAATTGGCTCCAGAAGAAAAGGGAGTATTTTCCATACATTTAAAAGGTTTTTTGTCAATGACAATAATAACAAGGAAAAAACTGATTTTGATTTGGTCCAGATTGTTTTAGCCTGTCGTAATTTAGCTAAAACCTGTACAGGTGGTTTAATTGTTCTTACCCGAAACAATAATTTAGAGTTTTACACCCATTCAGGGGAACAAATTAATGCTTCGATTAATTCGAGGTTAATCGAAAACATTTTCTTTAAAAACAGTCCGTTACATGATGGAGCTTTAATCGTATCCGATCGAAAACTAAAAGCAGCGGCCTGTATATTACCTGTTTCAAAAAACCAGTCAATACCCAAACGGATGGGGTTAAGGCATAGGGCTGCACTCGGGATTACCGAACATTCCGACTCAATAGCTATCGTTGTTTCCGAAGAAACCGGGCATATTTCATGGGCTTTAAACGGACAACTAACAGTAAATGTTAAACCAGAACAACTGGAACATTTCCTGTCGGAAGCTATGGCTCAATAACTTTTTATATTCGCTAAATTGAATCAGATGCGAACTCTTAATTCATCTGGAGTAACTAAAAATGAGAAAGATCAACAGGAAGTTTACCGACAAATTGTACTCCCGATAGCTATCGGGAGTAAATGAATAAATAGTACATGTATTGACTTCATATTACAATTTAAATAGTTAGATAAAGAGCATGTATTACTTAATCAAAATAAATTAATTCAACTTTTCAAAATTTGAATTGTTTTAAACATATATCATATTTACAAATAACGTAGTATTAAATAATAAATTAATCAATTGATTATGGAAAAGATTTCAAAAGCAGTAAAACCGGGTGTTGTAACAGGTAAAGATTTACAATATATCTTTAGTGTTGCAAAAGAAAACGGTTTTGCTATTCCCTCAGTGAATGTAGTGAGTTCTTCAACTGTGAATGCAATTTTAGAATCTGCTAAAGTAAACAATGCACCGGTTATGATTCAGTTCTCTAATGGTGGTGCAGCTTTTAATGCAGGTAAAGGGTTGAAACTTGAAGGTCAACAGGCCGCTATTCTTGGTGCAATTGCCGGTGCTAAACACATCCATACCTTAGCAGAAGCATATGGTGTATATGTAGTATTGCATACTGACCATGCAGCTAAAAAATTACTTCCCTGGATTGATGGACTGTTGGATGCAGGCGAAAAGTATTTCGCTGAAACAGGAAAACCATTGTTCAGTTCTCATATGCTTGATCTTTCAGAAGAACCAATTGAGGAAAATATTGCTATCAGCAAAAAATATCTCGAAAGAATGAGTAAAATGGGCATGACTCTCGAAATCGAACTTGGAATTACCGGTGGTGAAGAAGATGGCGTTGATAATAGCGGTATTGATAACAGTTTGCTGTATACTCAACCTGCTGATGTCTTTTATGCATACCAGGAATTAAGTAAAGTTTCTCCAAACTTCACCATTGCTGCTTCTTTTGGTAATGTTCATGGAGTTTACAAACCGGGTAATGTAAAATTAATGCCTGTTATCCTCAAAAACTCTCAGGATTACATTAAAGATAAATTGCAGATTTCTGAACAACATCCTGTAAATTTCGTATTCCATGGCGGATCGGGATCCACGCATGCCGAAATCAGGGAAGCTATCAGTTACGGCGTTGTTAAAATGAATATCGATACCGATACACAATGGGCTTATTGGGATGGAGTTCGTCAGTTTGAAGCTGCCAATCACGGTTATCTTCAAAGTCAGATTGGTAATCCTGATGGAGCTGAAAAACCAAATAAAAAATACTATGATCCCCGCGTTTGGTTACGTAAAGGTGAAGAAGCTGAAATCGCCCGCTTAACAGCTGCGTTCGAAGATTTAAATGCTATAAATAGTTTATAGTTTATAGTTTATAGTTTAAAGTTCATAGTTTATAGAAATAAATAAGGCCGTTCCAGGAATGAAATGGCCTTATTTTATCTGTTATTTATTAATAAATAAAATTCTACTACTTCAATAATATGGTAGCATTTATTTGCAAATTATCCATCGTTCCTCCAACTTCCATATTCTAATTTTGCCCATTATTTCCAACGGAACTATTTTTTTAAAGATTCAAAATCAATTCAATTGTCTGAATATTCATTAAAAAGGTTAATAAAGAACTACTTCTATCACAAAGGTCGTTTCATTTCTGAAACGACCTTTTATTTTTAGAAAGTTACAAGCTCTATGTGTTTACCTATATACTATTTACTATTTACTATAAACTAATTAAGCTTTCCCTGCACTACCCAAAACGTTTACAGTTTTATGGGAATACAATTTTTTCAACTCATCACGTGCAGGTCCCAGGTATTTGCGGGGATCAAATTCGCCCGGTTTTGTTGCCAATACTTCACGTACAGCTGCAGTCATTGCCAGACGGCCATCAGAGTCAATATTGATTTTACATACTGCCGAAGCAGCTGCTCTGCGCAATTGGTCTTCAGGGATACCGATGGAGTCTTTTAATGCACCACCGTATTTGTTGATGGTTGCAACATATTCCTGTGGAACAGATGATGAACCGTGCAATACAATAGGGAATCCCGGAATTAATTTTTCAATTTCTTCCAGAATATCAAAACGCAAAGGTGGTGGTACCAAAATACCGTTTTCATCACGTGTACATTGTGACGGTGTAAATTTATTTGCCCCGTGGGATGTTCCGATGGATATCGCCAGTGAATCAACACCGGTGCGGGTAACAAATTCAACAACTTCTTCCGGTTGGGTATAAGTGTGATGTTCGTGCGATACTTCATCTTCAACTCCTGCCAGAACACCTAATTCACCTTCTACACTTACTCCGTGTGAATGGGCATATTCAACCACTTTTTTAGTAAGAGCAACATTTTCTTCAAAAGGTAAATGTGACCCATCAATCATAACTGATGAGAAACCTGTTTCGATACAACTTTTACAAAGCTCGAAGCTATCGCCATGGTCCAGGTGTAAAACAACCGGAATGTTCATTCCCAGTTCTTTTGCATATTCCACTGCACCCTGTGCCATATAACGTAACAAAGTCTGGTTTGCATATTTACGTGCACCACTCGACACCTGCAAAATTACGGGCGATTTTGTTTCAACACATGCAGCAATTATTGCCTGCATTTGTTCCATGTTGTTGAAATTGAAAGCAGGAATAGCATATTTTCCTTCGATTGCTTTTTTGAATAAGTCACTGGTATTGACTAATCCAAGTTCTTTGTAATTTACCATTTTTATTGAATTTTATAGTTTGATAATTTGACGGCAAAAGTACTCTTTTTTTGTCAAAACAGAAAGAAAAGTGACTTGTAACTTTACTTTTGTAAACAAATCAAACAATATTTAAATTAGTTTAAAAACTCTTTACAAATTAATGCATTATACTGTATGAAACCCCTTCCCCTCGTTTCCTAACGAGGGGATATTGGTTTTATGTTTCCAACATATTTTCATAGTTGATTTTGTTTTTATATTGTTACAAACGAAGCTCCAAAACCTTACGTTAGGAAACAAGGGCAGTTGAGGCGTTTACTAAATACGGAAATGAATTTTAATCAGAGTTATATGCTTTTTGCTAAGATTTAGTCTTTAAAAATAAGGTTATTAGATAAAAACCTTATTTTTGTTTTTTCACCCTTAGTAGAAATGTTAAGAGATAAATATCTTACCCTTATTTAAAAAAGTATCAACTATCAATTTTGTATAACAAATTTCACAAATTTCATTTTTACACAACCTCTTCCTAACGAGGGGGTATTGGTTTTATGTTCCCAACATATATTCAGAGTTGGTTTGTGTTTATGAATCATTACAAACAGAACACCAAAAGTCACACGGTTAGGAAACGAGGGACAGTTGTGCAATGTTAAATTATAATCACATTATTATCTACTCGATACAATCGCGTAGGAGCAGTGTGTGTTATCGACTAGTATTGTTATTTATTTCAGCCAGTTCGCTTGGTGTTAATCCAAATAGTTTTTTGAAGGCGAATGAAAAATGCGACAGGGCTTCAAATCCCAGATCAAGATAAAATTCGGAAGGCTTTTCATTCTTTTTATCGATAAGAAAATACGCTTCCTGCAAACGTTTTTTCACTAACCAGTGATTGGGTGTATCATTGAAAGTGACTTTAAAATCACGCTTAAATGCCGACAGACTACGGCCTGTCAGGTATGCAAACCGTTCAATATTTACATTGAATTTGAAGTTTCGGTTCATAAATTCTTCCAGGTTTATTTTTTGAGGAATGCCGTAATCAAAAAATAAACCTGCCAACTCCGGTTGTTCCCCCAGTAAAATAATCAGCAATTCTTCACGTTTCACATCGGCAAATGCATCGTTTATCTTTCCGTGATTGTAATAAGGCAACAGTGATTGAACAAAATTTGGTATCAACTCATTTTTGTTTATGAGTAGAATAGTTTCGTTTGAATTGAATTTTGTTGCTTTTAAGTTGTGTTTTTCCTGAAACATTCTGAGAAACTTTTCGTCAAAAAAAACAAAGACTTTTTCAAGTTCGTTATTCTCTTTTTCTTTCTTAAATCTTGCCAAACGGTTCTTTCGGGCAAGACCGCATTCGCCCGATTTTAGAGTATAATTTTTATTGCCGTCATAAAGATGCATTACACCCTTTATAATATATGCAAAGGTATGTTCGGCAATAAACTGTTCAGGCGAAATGGTGCCAATTGGATAGATTTCTGTACTCATTTTTCATTTCAAATTTAATCATAAATTGGCTTTCAACAAAAAAGCACGTGTTTCTGCCACAACGAGATCCTGAAACTTTGGGTCCTGTGATAATGCTGAACCAAGCATT
>Ga0302288_1002520_pt1 | contig 10678 bp, 5 predicted proteins | sample III_Fen_N1_1_FD_194549 | JGI IMG/M metagenome (GOLD analysis project Ga0302288, IMG submission 194549) | Peat permafrost microbial communities from Stordalen Mire near Abisko, Sweden - III_Fen_N1_1 | ecosystem: Environmental > Terrestrial > Soil > Wetlands > Permafrost | place: Sweden: Abisko...
GCACTTCACAACGATTTACCTTTGCCACCCACAATTTTTACAAAAAAGATTCACCATTATTGAAGTCAGGTTTGATTGGACCTGTTCGCATCCTTACCGAATGAACATTCTGAAAGAATGGGTAAAGGATCGGAATCAGGTTTGGAAACTTAAGAAAAAACAACCACATATAACTGCCAACATGACTAAAAAAACTCAAATCCAAAGCACCATTTGGTTGATCCTCGGATTGACTTTGGCCCTCTTCCCCGGATGCAAACAAGAACAAAAAAAAGAGGACGGCAAGATCAACGACTTTGCAGCGTTGCAGACCAAACTTCAGGATCCGCCGTCCGAATACCGCAGTGCCCCGCTTTGGGACTGGAACGATAAAATCACCGAAGAGGGGATCGACTTCCACATGAAGAGATTCAAAGAGGGTGGTTTGGGAGGAGTATTTATCCATCCGCGACCGGGGCTGATCACCGAATACATCTCTGAAGACTGGCATCGTCTTTTTGATTATACTGTCAAAAAAGGGAAAGAACTCGGTATGAAAGTCTGGATCTATGACGAGAACAGCTACCCGAGCGGTTTTGCCGGGGGTCATGTACCGGCAGAAATGCCGGATTCCTATTCCCACGGTACCGGTTTGAGCTGTCAGGTACAGGATACGCTTAAAACGGATACGACCCACTACGAGGTAGTACTTAAATTGGACAACCACCAATTCAAGGAGATAACTGCCAACCTGAAAGAGGAACAGGGTCACATCGGTAAATACTATCTTTTCACCAAAACATTCGGGAAAAGAGGATACTGGATGGGAAATTTCCCATATGTTGACCTCCTGTACAAAGGAGTGACGCAAAAATTTCTGGAAATTACCATGAAAGGTTACGAAAAATATAACAAAGCCGATTTTGGAAATACCCTGCCGGGAATCTTCACCGATGAACCCAATCTGGATGCTGCGATGGCTTCAAGGACCAATTATCGTTGGACTCCGGATCTCTTCGGTGAGTTTCAGAAACGCTGGGGTTATGACCTGAAAATCAACCTGCCATCCCTGGTGGATGAGATTGGTAGTTGGAAGAAGATCAGGCACGACTATTACACGGTACTGTTAGAAATGTTTATCGACCGATGGGCAAAGCCTTACGGCAAATATTGCGAAGAAAACAATCTCTCCTGGACCGGTCACTATTGGGAACACGGCTGGCCAAAACCAACAGAAGGATCCGATGAATCTGCCTTCTACATCTACCACCAGCAACCTGCCGTTGACATGTTGGGAAATACGTATATTCCTGGTGGGCAAGGTGGGCAGTTCGGGAATACCAGGGCTATCCGCGAATTGCACAGTGCTGCCAATCAGGGAGGTCATAACCGGATGCTCAGCGAAACGTATGGTGGAGCAGGCTGGGAGATCAATTTTGCAAATTTCAAACGATTGGTCGACTGGGAAGTGGTTTTAGGGGTCAATTTTGTGAATCAGCATCTCTCTTTTTTCACCATCAAGGGAGTCCGAAAATTCGATTATCCGCCAAGCTTTTCTTACCACGAACCCTGGTGGGAAAACTACAAACCAATGGGCGACTACATCGGGCGCATCTCCATGGCTATGTCATCCGGTGAACAAATCAACAAAACAGTTGTCCTCCAACCCAACACAACCGCGTGGAGCTACTTCTCCCGTATCGTGAAAAATGCTGTCATCGACACCATTCAGGTAGATTTCAAACGGTTTACCTATCAACTTGAAAGAAACCACTACGAATATGACCTTGGATCAGAATTGGTTTTGCGCACCATCGGATCGGTGAAAAATGGGAAAATGGTCATTGGGAAACGCAGTTACAGTCTGGTTGTAATCCCTTCGACCATGGAAAACCTGGATCAGGTTACTTACAACCTGTTGAAGGAATATTTGCTGCAAGGCGGGAAAATTCTATCTTTTACCAAAAATATACCAAGGTTGGATGGCGTTGACAGCAATCTGAATAATGAATTAATGACAGCCTTCTCCAAACAATGGGTCTATGCCAATACACCTGGGGATGATACAGCCAAAAAGATGCTGGCAGATCCGGATTTTGACATCACCGAATCTTTGCCACTGACAGGCGAACTCTACCACCAGCGCCGAATCCTCAAAGATGGGGAACTTCTCTTTTTTGTAAACACCGATACGACTCAGTCTGTCTCTGCAACCATTACAGGCAATGGGAAAAGCCTGGTAAAGATGGATCTTGAAAACGGTAAATGTTCCTTAATGCCCGTTAAATCAGAGAATGGTCAGATTACCTTTGATCTCGAACTCTCTCCCATTGGCAGTGCCCTCTATTTTTTGACCAAATCCAACACCGCTGCATTAGCTGCATCATCTGTTGCTTCTGACGCTCCTGGATCCGGTGGTGGAGTTTCAAATGAAAATCCAGTGAATGAAGCGGTAGAAACAACTGTAAAACAGGAAGCAGATAATGTGCTGGTACTTGACTATGTTGATTTGAAATCAAAAAAAATCGATCTGAAAGAGACCTATTTCATGAAGGCCATGCATCAGCTCTACGATAGCAGCGGCTTTAAGATGGGAAATCCGTGGCAAGCCAAGATTCAGTACAAACAAGATTACATGGCCCTCGATACCTTTAAGACTGGCTCCGGTTTTGAAGTAACCTATCATTTCAATGTAGCAGCCAATGCCGATCTAAAAACGTTGTCAGCTTTGGATGTGGTGATTGAACGTCCCGAATTATGGGAGCTCAGCCTCAACGGCACAAAGTTGACGAAATCGGATAAGTGGTGGATTGACCGTGAATTCTTCCGCTTCCCGGTAGGGGACCATCTGAAACCAGGATTCAACACCCTCACCCTGAAAGCCGAAAAAATGTCTGTCCATGCTGAGATCATGCCGGCCTACCTTGTTGGTAATTTCAAATTGAATCCGTTGAAAAAAGGCTTCGAAATAACCGAAGGATCATTGAATAAATTGGGATCCTGGAAATCACAGGGTTTCCCGTTCTATGCGCAGAAAGTTCTTTATTCGCAAAAATACAAAACTCTGCAAACAGGAAAATTGTATAAGATCAAACTAAACCGGTGGAATGGAACAATGGCTGTTGTCTACCTGAACGGAGTAAAAACCGGCTTGATAACCGCTCCCCCTTATGAGTTCGAACTACCGGCAAATCTTAAAGAAGGAGAAAACACCATTGGTCTGGAGGTGATCGGAAGTCTGAAAAACACCTTTGGCTTCTTATACAAAACCAATGTCGGCAAATGGATTATTGGTCCCGGGGATTGGGATGTTGCACCAGCTTCCCAACCTTCATTTGATCAGTATTTCTTGCTTGATTATGGATTATTCGAACCATTTGGCCTGATTTCACTCAATTAAAAGTTTTGAACTATTAATCTTATTGTTAATATAAGAAGGAACACTGATAACACGCATCCAGCGTCTGACGGTGTTCCTTCTTTTAAATTCAGAAATATGAAAAAGATTGGTCTCTTTTCTCTTTTTTTTGTCTTTTTGTTCAGCTCCTGCGATTTTTTCGTACCCGGGAAGTCTCTCCCCATCGAAAAGAGCTGGAAGGAAAAACTGAACGATGAACTTCCCCTGCTGGGACATCGAAATTGGATTCTGGTGGTCGATAAAGCCTACCCTGCCCAGACAGCCACAGGAATTAAAGTCATCAATACGGGTGAATCGTTGCTGGGGGTATTGCAATTTACCCTGCAAAAAATCGACCACTCGTTGCATGTAAGACCCATCATTTATACAGACAAAGAGCTTGAATTCCTCACTCCTCAGCTGGTTCCCCTGGTAAACAGTTACAAAAAAGAGTTGCAGAAAACATTGAAAGAGGTTAAACCACTCACGCTGTTGCATGACTCCGTTTTTGTCAAAATCGATCAGGCATCCAAACTTTTTAAGGTCATCATACTGAAAACAGAGGAAACGATCCCATATTCCTCCGTTTTTATCCAACTCGATTGCAAGTACTGGTCCTCCGAAAATGAGAAAACGTTGCGTGAACTGATGAAATGAGCCATGTCAAAGTTTTTGCACACAGAAAAATGATTATTGGCGAATTCCATGTGGCAAATAAAAAACAAATTATAGACACATGAAAAAATAAACTTCAGACACTCGTTTAATGATAGATAATATAATTTTTGATCTGGGAGGAGTTCTCCTCAATTTAGACATGGGTAAGACCAAAACTGCATTTGCTCAACTTGGTTGGAAGGAGGAAAATTGGAAAGACATCACCCGAAGTGGTTACCTTATCTTTGAAAATCTGGAAATAGGATTAGATTCAACCATTCAATTCAGGGAAAATATCAGGCGTATTCTTCCAACCAACCCGTCTGACGCTGAAATTGATGATGCCTGGAATGCCATGTTGCTTGATATCCCTACAGAAAGAGTCAACTATCTGTTAAAACTCAAAGACAAATACCGTCTCTATCTTTTCAGCAACACCAACGAATTGCACCTTCAAAGATTCGGGAAGATTTTCGAGCAAACCTATGGATATTCAATTTCCCAACTTTTTGAAAAATGCTATTATTCCCATGAAATAGGATTCAGAAAACCAAAACCGGAAGCCTTTAATATTGTGCTGAAAGATGCTGCCCTCGATCCGGCAAAAACCCTTTTTGTGGATGATCTTAAAATCAATACGGAGGCAGCAAAGAACTTAGGAATGAAAGTACTTCACATTGAAGCAGGTACGCTAATGGAACGATTGCCTGAATACCTTGAGGGATTGGAACGTGCACAAGCAGAATAGTGGTCAAAAAGAGAAATTGGTTAAACAATTTTTAAGCTCTTCAAACTACATAAACTATTTTTCAACACTCAGTTTTCAACTCTTCGGCTCGCATCTCTTCGGCTCCTTCCACTCACCACTCTCCCTGATCAGCTTTTTTAGCTCTTCTACGGCTTGTTCCGTGGAGACATGACGCTGGATCAATTTCTGTCCTTTGTACAAGTTGATGGTTCCCTTTCCGGCTCCAACATAACCGTAATCCACATCGCCCATTTCACCTGGCCCGTTAACCACACAGCCCATTACGCCGATTTTGAGGTTCTTGAGGTGGCTGAAATTTTTTTTAATTTCTGCAACTGTTTCACGCAGGTCAAAAAGTGTCCGGCCACATCCCGGACAAGAGATAAATTCTGTTTTGGTTACCCGCATACGGCTGGCCTGCAGTATACCAAAGGATAAATTTTTAAGCTCATTGTAACCAATGTTCCCTTCGTTGGAAAGTAAAATTCCATCACCATAGCCATCAATAAATAGTCCGCCGAGATCAGTGCATGCGGAGAGCAAAAGGTCTTCGTAATTGTTTTTCTTATAGGAACGGTGTAAAATAACCGGGATTTTACAGATATGGGCATCCAGTTCCATGAAGAATGCACGCATCTCAGCAAAACTGTTGAGGTTGTAACTCTCCATAATTAAAACCATTTTACGCTCACGCTTTAATTTCTCAATGGTTTCAGGATTCCGTTCCTTGAAGCGGTCATATTCGGCCTTGTTGACACGAACGAACCGCATCTGACTGGTGTAAAAATCGTTGTAAAGATAATCTTCCAGCGACAAAATTGGATACTCCTTCCCTGAACGATCAAGGATTTGCTTCCCGTCGTAGAAGTAATCAGGTTCTGTACCCGAACTGATGGTTTTGATCTCATCCAGACTGTAGTTACTCAGGTTGGCAATTACAACAACTGGTTTCTTCCCGCCAATATCATTGACAGGACGGTTAGAACGCCGCTCATATTCGAATGGATTGGTCTGTGCAACCAACGGAGCCGTAATCGCTGCATGATATTCGCGGTCTTTAAAGATATCGACCAGCTTTCTGGCAAATGGGATTTCGTCTGCAGGATCCTCCGTCAGGGAAACCCTGATGGTATCGCCAATTCCATCTGCCAACAATGCGCCTGAACCAACGGCCGACTTGATGCGTCCATCTTCTCCCTCCCCTGCTTCGGTTACTCCTATGTGAAAGGGGAGGTTCATCTCTTCCAGCCTCATCCTGTAGTTCATAAGCCGGACTGTATAAACCATCAAGCGGGTATTACTCGATTTGATAGAGATTACAATATTGTGATAATCCTCCGCTTTGCAGATTCTCAGGAATTCCATCACTGATTCAACGATGCCTGCAGGTGTATCCCCATATCTGCTCATGATCCGATCAGAAAGAGAGCCTTGATTGGCACCAATTCTCAATGCGATCCCCCGTTCCTTACATGCACGGATAAAAGGGATAAATCGTTCTTCGATCTTCTTTAATTCCAACCGGTACTCTTCATCAGTATAATTCAACTTGACAAAAACGGCTCTTTTATCATAAAAATTGCCTGGATTGATCCTGACCTTGCATACGTTCCGGATGGCAATTTCAGCTGCAGAAGGATTAAAATGTATATCGGCACACAAGGGCTGAAGATAACCTCTGCGATCAAGTTCGTTGCGGATATTCTTAAGATTTTCGGCTTCCCGTATGCCCTGGACGGTAACCCTTACCAAATCGGCTCCGGCATCAATAATTTTTATTATCTGTTTTACTGTTTTCTCCGTATCATTTGTATCGGTATCAGTCATCGATTGAACGCGAATGGGCTGACCAGAACCCATGCAGACAGAGCCAATAGTCACCAGGGAAGTTTCCTGGCGCTTGTACTGCAACAAATTTGCGATGTAATTAAAATTCTGATTCATCATACCATACAAATCTTTCCCGATTACTAAGGCAAATTTATCCTTTTATTTTGAATAAATTTGATCCAAAATTACAACAACATGTCTGTTATTGTTGAAGATGTATCAAAACGCTACGGAAACCAGATCGCCCTTGAAAAAATTTCATTTTCGGTCGAATCCGGCAGCGTGCTGGGAATCCTTGGCCCAAATGGGGCAGGGAAGTCTACCCTACTAAAAATTATAACCGGTTATCTTAGGGTCTCTTCCGGATCAGTCAGGATAAATGAGATGAAAGTTGAACCTGATAATCTGGAAATCAAAAGATTAATTGGCTATCTTCCCGAAAATAACCCACTCTATACCGATCTGTACGTAAGAGAGTACCTCCGTTTGGTGGCTGGGTTGCACAAAATACCCAACCGAAATAATAGAATTGATGAGATGGTCGAAATGGTCGGTCTGGATAGTGAAGTGTACAAAAAAATCGGGGCATTGTCGAAAGGTTACCGTCAAAGGGTTGGACTGGCGCAGGCACTGCTGCATGACCCTGCCCTTCTGATCCTGGATGAACCAACCTCCGGACTTGATCCGGCACAACTTGTCGAAATCAGACAATTGATAAGAAACATCAGCCGCAATAAAACCGTCTTACTCTCCACCCATATCATGCAGGAGGTAGAAGCCCTCTGCGACAGGGTCCTGATCCTGAACCAAGGGAAAGTGGTTGCCCTTGAAACACCTGAAAAAATTAAAAAGATTACCGTTCCCAAAATCAGGAAGATACTTGTTGAATTTAGTGAAAATGTTCCAGTTCAAATCTTCGGGTCTGTCTTTGGTGTGATCAAAACCGAACAGCTCGATGATACTAAATTTATTGTTTTCAGTTCTGTTGACGATCTCCGGCCAGCCCTGTTCAAACTGGCTGTAAAGAATAACTTGACACTTCTCACCCTTCATGAGCAGGAGTCAACCATGGAGAAAAGCTTTCTTGAACTCATAAAATACGATTGAAATTGATCGTTTTTGTATCTTATTTGTTCACAGTTCACTTTTATTTTATCTTTAAATCGTAAAATACTATGATTTTTTTTAGTCACTTTGGCTTATTTGTAAATATGAAATATTCAAACCTACTTCTCATACTTCTGCTATTGGTGGAATCCTTTTCTATGAATGCCCAGCAGGTTAAAAAAGACAGGATCAAAACCAAATATCTGAGCAGTTACGAAAGCAACACAATGACACCGGCCCAGACACCCGTAATGTTGCCCTACAACCGATGGATAGATCCAGCTGGCAAACAGCTGTTTTACGGCGACAAAAATCAGGAAAACCATGCCTTGGATGTAGCCCTCTCTCCCGATGAAAAATGGTTGGCCGTGGAAGGCAGATATGAAGTGACCGTTGTTTCAACAGCTACCAATAAAATTGTCGCAACTTTCTTACTAAACGACTATTTCCAAAACCAACTCAGGATGAATACATTTTCCGGCATTTGCTGGAGACAAGATGGAAATCTTACCCAACTTTTTTGGGGTGCAGTTGGCAAAGAGAACTCTGCAGTTGTCAAAGCTACCTGGGGAAACGGAAAATTTACCGATGCCGATTTTATACCTTTTGCCAAAAAATCCCCTGCAGAAACAGCATTGGTCAATGAAGTACTTTATAAAAACGAATCCGGCAAACCAGTACTCTATGTGGTGTTAAACGGTAACAACGAAGTGGTGAAGCTGAACCCGGATACCAAAAAAATAGGTTGGACCACCAGGGTGGGTGTCGCACCTTTCGGGATTACCAAGGCTAACAATAAAATTTATGTCACCAACTGGGCAGGTGGCCAACCCGATGCAAACGATCCAAATGTGGCAGGAGTTCCCTGGGGAAAAGCCAAAGTCAATGACTTGAATGGGGCAACCCGTGAAGGCACTATTTCTGTTTTGGATTCGGAAACTGGTTCTATTTTGAAAGAAATCCCGGTAGGATTACACCCCAACGACCTGATTACATGCGCTGACGAGAAATTCGTCTATGTTTCCAATGCCAACAGTGATCAGATAAACACCATATCAACCTCCTCTGACCTTGTCACCGAAACAGTCTCTGTTCGCCTTAATGCCGAAGAAAATCCCTATTGGGGCGACTCTCCCAATGGTTTAGCGCTTTCAAAAGACAATCGTACACTTTTCGTCTGCAATGGAATGGACAATGCCTTGGCAATGGTTGCCCTGGGACAGCAATCAGCTACCGGAGCTACAGAAAAAACAAGTCGCATTTTAGGATTTATCCCTACAGGGGCCTATCCTGGGGCAGCGACAGCATCCAAAGAGGGACTGATCTATGTGGCAAACATTGAGGCCGCAGGATCAGGCATCCCCTTTTTTACAGAAGGATCAACCAAACCCAAATACAACTCACACAAGGAGATGGCCTCTGTTTCAATCATTCAGATACCGAACAAAAAGGAGTTGAAAACCTACACGGAAAGAGTAGAAACTTCCAACTTTCATTTCAGGCTTGACCTAACAGCTAAACTGCCTCGGGCAAAAGCAAAACCGGTTCCTGTTCCCGAAAGAATAGGGGAACCTTCCGTTTTCAAACATGTACTCTATGTGATTAAAGAGAACAGAACCTACGATCAGGTACTGGGCGACATGAAAAAGGGTGACGGAGACTCAACACTGACTGTTTATGGCAGAAAAATCACTCCGAACGTTCATCAACTCTCGAGCCAATACCTTTTACTAGATAACTATCATGCCTCCGGGAAATGCTCTGCGGAAGGTCATCAATGGACCGATGCCTCCATAGTAACCGATTACATCGAAAAATCAGTTAAAGCCTGGATCCGCAGTTACCCGCATGTCGAATACGATGCGCTGGTCTACACCCCTGCAGGTTTTATTTGGGACAATGCATTGGCCCACGGCAAAAAAACCCGAATCTACGGAGAGGCCTGTTTGTGTGATTTTGGCAAGAAACAAACCTGGAGCTCCATTTACAAGGGATTTCTCAACCATGAAAAATTGGAATTCAAAAACAGGACTACCATAAAACCTGTAGAAGCCATCTTAAGTCAAAATTTCCCCGCTTCTGATAACCATCTGGTTCCCGATGTCCTAAGGGCCGAAGTGTTTATAAAGGAGTTGCAGGAATATGAACAGCAAGAGGGAGACCAACTTCCCGAACTGATGGTAATGGCGCTTTCCAACGACCATACATCAGGAACCAGACCCGGCATTCCAACACCAAGGGCCATGGTAGCCGACAACGATCTTGCCCTTGCACAAATTGTTGAGGCGCTCTCCAAAAGCAAATTTTGGAAAAATACCGTTGTATTTGTCACTGAGGATGATTCTCAGGATGGATGGGACCATGTTTCCCCTTATCGTACGGTAGGTATGATTATCAGCCCATATACCAGAACCGCAAGTCTCGTTCATACCAATTACAATCAGGTCTCGATGGTGAGAACGATCGAACAGATCCTGGGGCTTCCACCTATGAATATTATGGATGCAACAGCCATGCCGATGTTCAACTGTTTCACATCACAAGCCGATCTCACTCCTTACAAAGCATTAAAAAATGAAATTCCACTGGATGAGATGAACCCCGATTTGCACGCTTTAACAGGGAAAGCCCTTCATTACGCAAAAAAAAGCATGGAACCTCAGTTTGATGGAATTGACGACGGCGATGAAGATCTGTTTAACAAAATCTTATGGTTCGCAGCCAAAGGAAATGCCAAATATCCCAGGATAAAATAAATTACGATCCATTCATAAGAAAACAGGGCCTCCTCATTCAGGGGCCCTGTTTCCTTTTATCCACTTTTCCCGTCATAACGTGCTCCAAATTCCATACCCTAACCGCAAAGGATTCGCAGACAGAAACAAATGATTGACGCACTTTTTACTTTTGGCCAATCATGTGGGAAGTTAAATAGTTTAGGCTCTTTGGTGTACTTGCAT
>Ga0302288_1002521_pt1 | contig 10677 bp, 17 predicted proteins | sample III_Fen_N1_1_FD_194549 | JGI IMG/M metagenome (GOLD analysis project Ga0302288, IMG submission 194549) | Peat permafrost microbial communities from Stordalen Mire near Abisko, Sweden - III_Fen_N1_1 | ecosystem: Environmental > Terrestrial > Soil > Wetlands > Permafrost | place: Sweden: Abisko...
CGCAGCCGAAAAGCCGTCGAAACAAAAGAGCTCTGGATTGAAGGCCTTGCCACCGATGAGGAGCTATCTGCGGCTTGGGCTGCGGCTAGTGATGCGGCTTGGGCTGCGGCTTGGGCTGCGGCTAGGGCTGCGGCTAGTGATGCGGCTAGTGATGCGGCTTGGGCTGCGGCTAGTGATGCGGCTAGTGATGCGGCTAGGGCTGCGGCTAGTGATGCGGCTTGGGCTGCGGCTAGTGATGCGGCTTGGGCTGCGGCTTGGGCTGCGGCTAGGGTTGCGGCTAGGGCTGCGCAAGCAAAGTGGCTGCGCGATAATGCCAGACCCAATTTCGATGAGGTATTGAAATGAACGAAATTGATCAATGGCTGACAAGCCTTGGCGCATGCACGGAAGGTAAAACTTGGGCCGTCGAAAACTGCAAAACGAAACAGGAAGTCTGGGACTTTGCTAGGCCCGAATGGCTAGTCTGGCTGGCGAGCCAAAAAGGCGTTGTCGATGAGAAAACACAGCATCATTTTGCCTGCTGGTGCGTGCGCCAAGTTTGGCATCTGCTCATTGATGAGCGCAGCCGAAAAGCCGTCGAAACAAAAGAGCTCTGGATTGAAGGCCTTGCCACCGATGAGGAGCTATCTGCGGCTTGGGCTGCGGCTAGTGATGCGGCTAGTGATGCGGCTAGTGATGCGGCTAGGGCTGCGGCTAGGGTTGCGGCTAGGGCTGCGGCTAGGGCTGCGGCTAGGGTTGCGGCTAGTGATGCGGCTTGGGCTGCGGCTAGTAATGCGGCTTGGGCTGCGGCTAGGGCTGCGGCTAGTGATGCGGCTAGTGATGCGGCTTGGGCTGCGGCTAGGGTTGCGGCTTGGGCTGCGGCTTGGGCTGCGGCTAGTGATGCGGCTTGGGCTGCGCAAGCAAAGTGGCTGCGCGATAATGCCAGACCCAATTTCGATGAGGTATCGAAATGATTGTGCGACATGTTGGAGCGGGTAAAACCCTCAAAAAAACAGGCAACCTAGTCCCGAGAAAACCTCATGCCTGAGTGCCGAGGATGCGGGGCACGTTTTTACGACAGTGACCAAGGATGCGGTGATTGCGCGGAGTGCGAATCGTGCGGAAAAACCACACGAGAAATCAATATGTTTGATGACAAAATTTGTAATAAATGCAAGGAGAAGAAGAATGAAAATTGATAAAACAGTGCCGTTTACCGTTTATCGCGGAACAGATGAGCAACTAAAAAAGACGTTGCAAATTTTTAAAAATAATGGGGTATTAACCCGTAATGGAGAAAATCCAGCAAATTGGGAATTATGTACTATAAATCGGAATGTTTTTTATGAAGACCACGCACGAAATGGAATATTTTCATTGATGTCTAACGGAAGTCCTCTACAGATAAACTATACGCCAGAAGAATTCCATGCCAAGTTCGGTTCGAAATTCGACTACCCGTTTGATTTGGTGGGTGATATTGCAGAAAATAAAAGCCGTTTTTTTCAACAGATTTCTAGCGGAAAATCGATTATTTTTGATAAGCCGATTACATTTTACCGCAATTATCCTGGACATCATTTATTTTCAAGAAAACTTTTTGCTGTCATTTGCTCTTCGATAAATCCTTTTATTTCTGATGATGTTTGTTACTCCAAGGCATGGGTTGAAGTCGATCCCCCAGAGCCTAAGACGGTTACGCGCGAAATGAATGCTGATGAAGTTGCTGCATTGGGGCAGATTTGGGTAAAAACAGGGGCAGTAGTTGCGTATTTCGGTCTGACGATATCAGTGGGTGATCGCTTGTGTGTAGGAGGCGTTCAAATTTCAAAATGCACCTATTCCTACTCATCGACAGCGACCGAGTGGAAAAAGTTTGAAGTCACGGATGTGGCGAAGTGAGAAATACTTTTAGCGCGACTATTGATCATCTAAAGTGGTGCCGAGTTGTTGATGTTCTGCGTTGGATTCATACCAACGATGATGGTGATATGCTTGAATTCTTTGTTGATAATATCGGAAATCCAGAACGGTATCCGACAATTGCTATTCCTTGCAATGAATTCACCGCATCGGTAATTGCTCGGTCTGCAATATCCGTCCCCACTCTTGCGCACCAACTGAATTGGGATAGAGTTAAATATATTTTAGACACTAATCATTTGCGCTTTATGTGTAACGCTCATGACGGATTTGGATTTATTACTTTGCAAATCAATCCAGATCCAACAGGTAAAAAAACATCATGGACACGCGCCGAAATCGACGCAATATTGGAGACGATGAGATGAGCGACTTCCTAAACCAACAACTCGAACGCGCACGAATCGAAGAACAGCAGGAAGTGCAAGCGCGCAAGCGAATCGAGGAAGAGCAAAAAAGTTCCGACTCTAGGCTAATCTGCTTTTTTCTCATTGTTGCCATGGCCTGTATCGTAGCTGCTCAGATTGGGTTTATTTTGAAGGTTTGGTGATATCGCGCGAACGCGTTTGATATCAGGGAATATCATAACGATATCGTGCAAATGCGTGTGAAACCGATGCGTTAGGCTAATGCAATAATCATTTTCGAGATGCGATGATATGAAGAAAAATAATATGTCTGAAAGGCTTATTGATCTTGGCATGGAAATATACCCATACGGATACAGGGGCAATCAATACTGGGAAATAGCGGATACAGGTTATAGAGATATTTGCATGGATAGGCACTTCAGAGCAGAAACGCTTTTAAGTGCCTTAATAAAAGCCGAGGCATATAAGAAAATTAGAGCTACACCACCGAAACAAGCGACAGTGGAAGACATTAACAACGGAATAGCCTAACAACCGATGTACCCGACCGATTTTGTGTGTAAAGTCGTGCAAAATCGGCGGGTTATTTTGGAGTTAGGTTAACTACAAATACGAGGAACCAAATATGAACTTTGAACAAGAAATAATGAATGCGGTGACGGATGGAATCAAGAAAACCATTTCTGAAAGAATGAGTGGGTACAATACCCCGATGGAAAAAATGGTTGCCTCAGTAATGGAAAAGAATAGTAAGTCCATTATTGAAAAAATGGACAATGCTTTGAAATCTGTCATCGATAACCCAGAATTTGAGGCTGTGCTAAAAGAAGAATTTAACCGAAAGGTTGCTAAAACACTTCTGTCATCTTTGGAGGGTGCAGTAGAAAAGTCCGCAAACGCATTTAAATCAGATCCGACTCTGAAAGCAAAAATGGTAATTGCAATTCAGGAAATTATTAACAAGAAGTAGCCTAACAGACGTTTAGCCGACAATTATAATATTACTATGGGTATAAAGTTATGTCTCCCATTGTAATTGTCGGTATTTTTATGCCTTCATAACTTTCTTAAAGTTCTTTAAAAATTCGTCTGCTTTTTTATAGCATGGATTTGTTTTTCCATGTTCTGAAACTCTTGTTTTTTTTCGATCCTAAATTGAATTCTAAATATTGATCTACGAGATCATTTTGACTTACCATAGCAGTTGTTTTTTTACAAATTATTCTAGCTATTCTGATTGGTGGCAACGAAACCCCACGTAAATACCTAGACATCGTAGCGTGAGAAATACCCAATTCTAACGCCATTTCAGTAGATGTCAAATCATTAAGCCTTAAATATCTCTTTAGTTTCATAGTTCCTCTTTTTTCTATAAAAATAGAATTCAGTAGCAAGAATAGAGAAATGTTTATATATTTATTTTAACGTAAAAAGAAGGATAAAACAATGGAATTAAGAGTTACTAAGTTAAAACTAAGAAATGTTATGGGCATTGAAAATTTTGAACTTTCTTTAGGAAAGTTTACCCATATCAAAGCGCCAAACGGGACTGGAAAAACATCATTAGCGAAAGGGCTTGAAAGTCTTTTTGATGGCGGCGCAAACGCTGCTAAGATACTTCGGAATGGATCAGATGATGGAGAGGAAATCCTAGAAATAAATGACGGTGAGTATAGTTTTCAAAAGACTTTTACTGAATCTAAAACAACATTTAAAGCCCGCGAAAACGGGAAGATTTCAAAGACATCGCCAATTGAACTTTTGCAGTCTCTTATTAATAAAAAGAGCGCAAATCCCATTTCATTTTTTACCGCATCGAAGGAAGAACGAAAACAGATTCTTTTGAGCGCGATGCCTATTCAATGCGATGCAGAGCGCATGAAATCTATAACGGGAATGGATGGAGATTATGAAGGGAATGCATGGGATGTAATTAAAGCTAGTCGAGATCTTATTTACAAAGATCGAACGATTACAAATGCAGCTGCTAAAGAACGAAGGAATACCGCTTTCCAAGTCTCTCAGACTGTCCCTGAACAGCCTTTAATTCTTGTTGATACATCTTCATTGCTTGACGAAAAAAAAGTCCATGAGGATATCAAGGACGCGAAACTAAAAGCTATTGACGATCAGATGAGCAGGATTGAAACAAAATTCAATTTGAATTCAGAAGAAATCAAAACGACATTTGATTTGAATGCAAAGATCATTTCTGATAAAATTAAGGACCTTGAAAAAGATTTGCAACAAAATAAAATGAATCGAGCAGAAAAAATTTCTGAAAATAACTTGATTCTTTCTGAAAATAAGACGAAAGCGCAAGCAGCCCGTGATGCTAGGACTGCGGAATATAAATTAGCAGTTTCAGAAATTGACGCTAAACTTCGCGAGGCTAAATTAGCAGATGAGAATGAAGGTCGGATTAAGCAATCTCGCGAACTGATTGTATTGAAAACGAAAGAGGCCGATGAATTAGAATCGACATCTGAAATTCAGACGTTAGCTATCAATAATTTAGATAGCTATAAGATTGAATTGATGTCATCACTTCCAGTCGAAGGTCTTGAAATTGAAGGTGATAGAATCACTCATAACGGAATTGATTTTGATTCAGTTAATGAAGCGAAGAAGATGGAAATTTCTTTTGAAATTGCGATGCTTCAATGCGGTAAAGTTCCGTTTATGTTCGTCGATGGGGCCGAGCGTTTAGATGCAAAGAATTTTAAACTTTTCAAGGATAGGGCAATGCAAACAGAAGCTCAATATTTGGTCATGTCGGTTGACCATTCAGATGATGCAATTGGTTTTAAAACAGAGGTATTCTAATGTTAGTTTTTGATATTGAAACAGTTCCAAATGAAGATAGGATTAAGTCACGCCAATGGTCGGAATTCAAAGAAAAGAAAGGAATTACTGATGATCAGGAAGCGGCTTTATATCCTGCATTTGGTCAAGTAGTTTGTATTTGCGCTTGGGATAAATTGAACGGTCGAATGTTTAACTCGTGCATTGAAGATGAAAAGAGTCTTTTAACTTCATTCTTTTCATTTATTTCTGATAATGAAATATTGGCGGGTCATTTTATCAAGGGATTTGACATTCCTTTCTGCGCAAGCCGAGCGATTGCAAACAAGATTTGTATTCCTAAGCCTTTTCAAGTTGCAGGTAAAAAGCCATGGGAACAGCTTCATATTGATACTGCTGAAATTCTAAAATTTGGTGGTTTTAATTCCCCTAGCTTAGACGCCGCTTGTTTAATGCTAGGAATTGAAAGTTCAAAGGAAGGAAGCATTAACGCGCTTGGAGTTCGAAAAGCGTTTAAGGAAAAACGTTTTGAAGAAATTTCTTCATATTGTAGTCGTGACATTGTGCAGAATAATAAGGTAATTAAGATTTTACAACAGTACGGAGCAATATAAATGTCAAAGATTTGGAATGTCACAAACAAAGAATACCACGAAGATAGATCGGCAATTTCTTCAAGCGGTATCAAAGTAATATTAAAATCAGCAAAGAAGTTTTACCGTTTTTTTTTGGATAAGTCTTTTGTGAGAAAGCCATCTACTCCAGATCAGGAATTTGGCACTTATGTTCATTCGCTTTGCTTAGAATCTGAAAAGATAGTTGATGAATATTACGTTATGCCACAAGGAATTGATCGAAGGACAACGGAAGGAAAAAAGCTATTTGCAGAGTTTGGAAAGACTCATAAGACTGTAAAATATGAGGATAATGAACAGGCTCTGGAAATGGTAAAATCAATTTTTGATCATGAATACGGAAAACTTATTCTAGGTGAACTTGGTTTCCCAGAACATACAATAGTATGGGAAGAGAAAATAGAAACTGAGGATGGGGTTTTTATAACTGTTGTATGCAAAGTACGACTCGACTACTTTATCTATCCGTGTGAATTATTTCCTAATGGATTGATTATTGATTTAAAGACAACGACGGACGCGGATGATGGATTTGAAAAACAAGCGTATAACCTTCAGTATCATATTTCCGCTGCTCTATATTGCCGTGGAGTTAAAATACATTTAGGACTAGATCAAGTCCCGCCATTTGTATTCTTGGCAGTTGAGAAAGATGATCCGTATGAGGTGAAATCTCATGTAGCCTCAGATGATATGTTACAAAAAGGATGGACTGAATGTCTTAGAGGATTGAAAAAATATGCTATCGGAATAAGTACAGGAATTTGGGATGGTCTTTCCAAAGAATCGAGTGAAATAAATTTACCACGTTACGCAAAGGAGAATTATGTCTGATAAGGAAATTATGAATACTAAAAAAGAATTATCATTTAGCGCGAATGTAGGCGCTATTGCGATTGAACAAGAGCGCGCAATTGCAGAGGCGCAGGGTCAGCTTACTCTTGCGAAACGGTTTCCACGTAATATGATTACGGCTTATAACGAACTAATGGAAGCCTGCTCAAGTAAGGCGTTTGCAAATAGCGCATTCTATTCTGTTCCTAATCGCGGATCAGGGCCAAGCATTAGATTTGCCGAGGAAGTCGCAAGGGTTTACGGAAACTTCGTTTACGGTCATCGTGAATTATCTCGTTCAGAAGGAAAAAGCGAAGTCGAAGTATTCGCCTGGGATATGGAGAAGAATAATCGATCAACTCGTCAAATTACGATCTTTCATATTCAAGATCGAAAAGAAGGTGCAAAGATTTTAAAGGATCAATCAGATATTGATAGCCGAATTGCAAATGTTTCATCTAAACAAATGCGCGGTCGAATTCTTGCATTGCTTCCAAAGAGTCTAATTGCAGATGCAATTGAAAAGTGCAAAGCAACTATTGCGGGAATATCGAAGGAGCCTATTTCAATTCGAGTCCGAAAAATGGCCGATTCTTTTAAATCGACATTCGGAGTCACGAATGAAATGATTGAAAAGTATATCGGTACATCGATTGAAAATACAAGTCTTGACCAACTTGTAGATTTAGTTGGTATTTTTAACGCACTTAAGGAAGGTGCTAAGGCATCAGAATATTTTCATTCTGATAAAATTCAAAGTCCAGATGCGAAGGCATTGGATAGTGCAGTTGCCGAGGCCACAAAAGCGGCTTCTGTTGTTGCAAAAAATAAAGTTGTTGAATTCGTTCCTGTTCCAGATGTGAGGGGGGTAGAAGATGATCCTAATTATTCAGAGGGTGATAATTCGGATGACTCTGCTTTTTTTAGAAACTAGAAAGAAAAGTACGTACTAAAAGAAATCATTTAAGGGGTAGATAATTCTACCCCTTTTTATTTGTGAGAAAAAATGTCAAGATATGAAGTATCTGCAAGCATGTTTTTAGATAGGAATCCAACTGATTGCATCGAAGTAAAAGAAACGGCAATTCACCCTGATCTTGCGAAACAAGCACTTTATAAGAAGTATCCAAAAAGATCAATGAAGGGGATAGTGATTTTAGATGTGACACCGGTTAGAAAACTTTGGAGTGATCTTTAATGGCGAATCAATCAGAAGCGCATACTCGGCTTAAGAATAAAATCATACTAGAATTTGGATGCGATCCGCAAGTCTTGATTTGGAATAACCCAACAGGAGTATTTCGTGGCTTTGAATCCTATGAAACGATTACAAAAGTAGGAACGAAGGGACAGGCTGATATATTGGCGGTAATTGCACCTTCAGGAGTTCTTCTAGGCATCGAAGTAAAGACGGGAAAAGGAAGTCAAAGGCCAGAGCAAAAAGCATGGGAGAACGCATTAAAACAGCGAGGAGGATTTTACATCGTAGCCCGATCAATCGAAGATGTAAGACAAGTTATCGACTATTTGAAAACAAGAAGGATTACTTGAAAATAATGTATATTTGATTTATGAAAATTAAAAAGATTAAAGATAAAGAATGTGTGAAGTCAACGTGTACAAGGCATATCGAATTTTTGCATTTGTTCCGTAAATTTGATAGCGTCCATGAGTGTTCCGAATGGATAACAAAAGCCATCGGAGTAAAAAATATTACAATAATGGTTTGGCGTTGTAAAGTAGGAACGATTATACCGCAATCAAAGTGGGATGCAATTAAAGCATACGAAAGAAAAAACCAAATCAGAATACGATAGAAAGGAGCGATAATGTCAGAGCCAAAGAATAAAGTTTACTATGATGAATCTGTCAAGATTGATCTAATCAAACCAAATCCAAATCAGCCCAGAAAAGAACATCTAAAGTCTGATATTGAAAGCCTTGCGGATTCTATAAAAAATGGTGGATTGCTTCAGCCTATTTCTATTCGGAAAAGCAAAGGCGAGTATATTCTAGTTGCTGGTGAAAGCCGAATTGAGGCATTCAAATTTCTAGGGAAAAAAGTAATACCTGCAATGGTTCATCCTGAAACGATGACTACACCACAAGCCGCTATACTTTCCATTGTTGAAAATATTCAACGTAAGAACATGAGTGCGCTAGATACATTCAACGCAATTGCATCTTTACTTTCCTTTCAACTTTCTGAATCAAATATTTCGAGCAAGTTAGGAAAACCGATTTCATTTGTGAATCGAATTAAGAAGATTGTTAATTCAGGGCATAAGACGATTTCATTAATCGATTCTGGAAGCCTTAATTCAGATGTAGCTTTGCAGATTTATGGACTTCAAATTACAGAAGAAACGATTATTGAAATGATCGATAAGGCATCTTCTGGACGTTGGTCTATGGATTCTTTGCGAGAATACATTTCAAAGACTTCATTTGCAATTTCTGGATTCCCTTGGGTATTATCCGAGGGAGAAAATCCATGTACTGATTGTTTGCATCGTTCAGATCGTCAATCTGATATGTTCCCAGATTCTACTGTATCAAATGCAGTTTGTATGAGTCGTGAATGTCACAGTAAAAAGATAATTTTACACGCTGAAAAATTGATTACAGAGTGCGCACCATATCGAGCGTATGCAGACGCTATTAGTGATACTGAAAAGCCTTATTTGATCGATTGTCTAGTAGATGCTCCTGTACGGTTCAGGAGCTTAGGAGTCATTACATGGGGGGATTTAGCGCGTAGCCTTTCTATTGATGTAATCGTAAATATTACCGAGGATTGGAAAAAGGTGATGTGCGTTTCTTCTTTGGAAATTACGCGCAAGATGGAAGAATTGAATCCATCTAAGCGGGTGAAAGTAAAAGAACATGAGCGCAAGATTTCTGGTGAATCGTCTAATAATATTGAACCGTTTATTGTTCCAGAAAGTGATGAGCCTATTGAAGTTCGATTTCTTGACTGCGCTTGGGAAATTGCGGAGAAATTAGGGATAGATACAACTCAATGCGATAAAGTAGATGATGTCGCAGAGTTAATTATAAAGTCCATAGAATGACTGCATAGTAAATATTTAAAAGAATAGTTGTAGTGACTATTCTTTTTTTGTTTGTATAGATCTTTATTTTGTTTGAAAATATTATATATTTGTTTAGTAACTTAATAAGGATTTTGAAATGATTGCTTTAGCACCAAAACACAAGGGAATGTATGTTTCTTTGGGCGGATGTCTTTCTTCGACTGGGAAATTCGCAAGAGAGGAACTGAAACGACATATAGAACTTATGGGAGTTGAGTACTATAAGGGAAATACTGAGATTGTCGATAAGTTTTTGCAATTATATTGCATATCTGAAAATGAGCGCGAAGAAGCGATCAAAGAAAATCAAAAGGTAAAGGATTATGAATTAGGGCTTGACTTAGAAAACGCAGGGCTTCAGATTGCAAATACTCATTTGCAAGAAGAAAATGAAAGGATTCGCGAATCTATTGAAAGGGCTGTTTCCTTCGGGTGGGATTGCGGACATTATGGTAAGCCATGCGATGCGCGCGAATATGCAGATGGTTTGAAATGACTTGATATCATGCAATGTTGTGTGATATCGGGGTATTTGATAACAATATCACGCAAATGTGCGCGATAGGACATAGTTAGACACACAAAACAAACATTAACCGTAAAAGGAAAACAAAATGAAAAAGATCATCATGGCGCTAATTACAACATTGCTGCTTGTAGCTTGCTCCGATAATAAAACAATTGACGGAGTTGAATACGAAACCTATGGGATCATAAGCAAAGACGATGTAAAGTCTGACTCTGTTAAATATAAAGTCTGTTGGGGAAATATCCTATGGGGAGCCGTACTTGTTGAAACGGTAATTGCTCCGATATACTTCTTTGGGTTTGATATGTGGGAACCCGTTGCAAAGAAATAACGTTGGTGTCTAACAGACGTTGCACCAGACGACTTCGAGGTGTATAAAGTTATGCGAAAGTCGCTGGTGAACTGGACGTTAGGTCAACAGAATGAGCTTAAACGGAAAGTTAAAAATGGAAAAACCAATGTGTATTTGTATATATTGCAGGAGTAAATATTCGCTTACTCAAGCG
>Ga0302288_1002522_pt1 | contig 10676 bp, 5 predicted proteins | sample III_Fen_N1_1_FD_194549 | JGI IMG/M metagenome (GOLD analysis project Ga0302288, IMG submission 194549) | Peat permafrost microbial communities from Stordalen Mire near Abisko, Sweden - III_Fen_N1_1 | ecosystem: Environmental > Terrestrial > Soil > Wetlands > Permafrost | place: Sweden: Abisko...
TTGCTTAAAGCAGGGTGGAACTATATAGGATGCCCTATTTCAGGTTCAACAGCAGTATCATCTGCACTATCGAGTATCTGGACAAATGTTGAGGTTATAAAAAATCTTGATGTCTTTTATTCTACAGAAAATCCTGTGGCATTGAATACCCTCACGAACGTGCAGTGGGGACAAGGTTATTTTGTGAAAGTGTCGACTGCTTGTTATTTAGATTGGATTGTTAGATAAAAAGAAGTTTAAATTTAATATAACTAGGGAACGATTTTGGGCGTACGATGTCTAGTGTTTTTATCCAATAATTCCAAAGATCATTGAACGGAAATTACTATTTTGTTGACACAAAATAGTATGTATTTTTGTGCAAAGAGGTTTATTTTTGTTATGTTAATGAAACACATTCAATATCTTTGCATAGATACTAGAATTGAATGTTGATTCATTTGTTTTTCAAAAATTGTGATTTTGAGATTTATTTAAGATATAATTATCATGAAAAAGATATTAGGTATAACAGTTTTATCAGTTTCTTTATTATTAGGTTCGCTTAATGGATACTCTCAATTTGTATCAATTGTGGGTAATAAGTTTGTTGTAAATGGAAATGCTAGTTGCCCCATTTATTTTAACGGATCTAACAATCCATGGGAAAGTTGGAACGACTTTGGAGGAACATATAATGTTGCGACTTGGAATCAAGATATGATTAATTTGAAAAACAATGGCATTAACACAGCAAGAATCTGGTTTAGCTGTAATGGTTTAGGGCAACCAACAATTTCTACAAGTGGTGTTACTAGTACTCCTTCGGTAGCCTTTTGGCAAAATTGTGATTCCTTATTTGCAAGTGCTAAAAGAAATGGCATATATATCATGGCAACCATGATGTCTTTTGACCACACCAAAAATGCTAATGCTAATTCAAGTAACTGGCAACAAATGTTAAACAGTGCAACAAATGTAGATACCTATGTTGCAAATTACATAGTTCCGTTTGTAAATAGATATAAAACAAACCCATGCCTATGGAGTATTGATATTTGTAACGAAATTGAATGGATTTATGAAAATGGTGCTGGTGGTGGAGATGGTTCAAATTGGACTGGTGCTTCTTACCCAATTTTACAAAGATTTGTTGCAAAATGTGCTGCTGGTATTCACAATAATCCAAGAACCGATGGAACAACCGTCTTAGCTACAGTTGGTTCAGCCGGTTTAAAATGGAACGGTGCTAAAGAAATACAAGAAACAAGTATTGGTCCAGGAACATCAAGTGCAAATTCTACGGGAAACAAATGGAGCGATGCTAATTTGATGGCACAAAACGGTAGTGTTGCAAACGGCATTTTAGACTTCTATTCGCCTCATTATTATGGTTGGATGGAACAATATTACAGTTCTCCTTTTGAAAATACTCCTGCAGCATTTGGCATTAGCGAAAAACCTTGCGTGGTTGGTGAAATGCCTGCACAAAGTCCAATTGCTCCAGATATTACAGGTTATCCAACAACAACAATGACTTTAACAACTGCATTTAATAACTTAAAAGCAAATGGATGGCAAGGACATCAACCGTGGACGGCAAACATTACATCAAATCTTACACAAGAAGTTGGTGATCTTGCAACTTTCGGATCTTTTGCCTTAGCGTTTTATAATGCTAATAGAACTCTCGTGATACCGTCTTGCTCTGCTTGTACAACAGTGGCACCAACGGTTACAACTCCTGTAACGTATTGTAAAAATACAACAGCTTCGGCATTGACAGCAACGGGGACAGGTTTGCTGTGGTATACCGCTTCGAGTGGCGGAACCGGTTCAACAACTGCACCAACTCCAAGTACTTCATTTGTTGGTGCAACAACGTATTACGTTTCTCAAACCATTAGCGGTTGTGAGGGAGCAAGAGCGAGTATTGTGTTAACCGTAAATGCATTACCTACAATTAGTGCAGGATCGGATGTTACAATTTGTAAAGGAACAGCAACAACATTAACGGCAACCGGAGGAACAAGTTATAAATGGAGCAATAGTGTATCAACGGCATCAAATGGTGTTACTCCAACAGCAACAACAACCTATTCAGTAACAGGAACAAATACATCGTCGTGCTCAGCTACAAGTAGTGTTATTGTTACCGTAAATGCAATACCTAATGCACCGACGGTGACAACACCAGTTACGTATTATCAAAATACAACAGCAATACCACTGACAGCAACCGGGACTTTATTGAAATGGTATACTTCAAATAGTGGAGGAACGAGCAGTTCAATAGCACCAACACCAATAACGACAACTGTTGGTTCAACCGATTATTTTGTTTCGCAAACACAAAATCTCTGTGAAAGTCCGAAAGCTCAAATAACAGTTGTAGTTAATTCTCAGCAAAAAGTGTTGCTTAAAGCAGGGTGGAACTATATAGGATGCCCTATTTCAGGTTCAACAGCAGTATCATCTGCACTATCGAGTATCTGGACAAATGTTGAGGTTATAAAAAATCTTGATGTCTTTTATTCTACAGCAAATCCTGTGGCATTGAATACCCTCACGAATGTGCAGTGGGGACAAGGTTATTTTGTGAAAGTGTCGACTGCTTGTTATTTAGATTGGATTGTTCGATAATTAAAAAAGACCTGTCTTTTTGAAAAAAGTGCATTCAAATAACATTAATCTTATGTGAATGTACAAAGAGGGTAGCAAAAATTTCATATATTTGGATTGTAACAGTAATGTGACTATTATTGATGAGCAGTCGGTTGTATGAAAAATTATATTGTTTTAGTTTGTTTTGTTTTTATAGGTCTTTTTGTTGCAAAAGGTCAAACTAATATCAACTTCAGAACAATAAACAAAGACAATGGTCTGGTTGATAATTATGTAGAACAAGTCTTTGAAGATAGTCGTGGCTTTATGTGGTTTGCAACACATGAAGGTTTATGCCGTTATGATGGCTATAGATTTGAATACTACGATATGCCTCAGATCTATAATCTCAGCATTTCAATAATTTCACGAAATTATATAAATTCAATTAACGAAGACGATAAGCATAATCTTTGGATTGGCACACTTGCCGGTGTCTATATCTTTAATCAGGAAAAATGTTCGTTTACGTTCTTAACAAAACTTTTTACCAATAAGATGTCGGTTGAACATAATTTTGTAGAACAAATAGTGTTCGACAAAGAGTTCAATGCCTGGATTGGTACCAGAGGTGGTTTAACGTTTTACAATAAAAGATCAGGCACTTTTGAACACTTCTTCCATGATACAAAGAAAGGGTCGATTTCGAATAATTTCATTTATGCCATTTGTGTCGATTCAAAAGGAAATACATGGATTGGAACACGTGATGGTGGTTTAGATAAGGTGGGAAAAGACCGAAGATACTTTATTCATTATTTTAATCAATCACAAACCGGGATTCCTGATTTACACATTCGTAGTATTTTTGAAGATTCGAAACAAAATTTATGGGTTCTGACAGCTCAAGCAGGATTGTTCTGTAAACAAAATAAAGCGGACATTTTTACAAAAGTTCCATTGATTGATAAAAGAACACATAAAGAGTTTGCATCGCTATTCCAGAATTTGAATGAAGATATTTATGGTAATATTTGGATAAGTACAGCTTCGGATGGAGTGGTTATTTATAATCCAAAATCGAAATCGTGTGAATTCTATAACGAAAGTTCTCTGTCGTCTCATCGAATATGTGGAAATAGTGTTGAATCAATATCACGTGATCGTCATGGAAATATGTGGTTGGCAACCCATGGAGGAGGTGTGAGTATGTATAGTCCGATGACTTCATGGTTTTCTTATTTCACAAAATCTGAGATGCCAAATGGTTTGTCCGGTAATCTGGTTAGTTCCTTTTTTGAAGATCATAATGGGATAGTATGGGTTGGAACAGATGGAAATGGCTTTGCAAAATATAATAAATCAAATGGCACATTTGATACTTTCACAAAGGCAAATGGATTATCATCGAATGCTGTTTTAGATATTTATGAAATAAAAAAAGATATTTTAGCAATTGCAACGTATAGTGGAGGTCTTAATCTTTTTAATACGAAGACAAAAGTCTTTTCCCATTATTTATATCCGTCGACACGTTCGGATGGTAATCTGCAAAATATTTATGGATTACACTTCGATGCTAAGAATAATGTCTTGTGGTGTAATACTTTTGGCGATGGTATTCAGGTATTTGATTGTAACACCATGAAATTCTACTCGCAAAAACAAAGAGATAATCTTGGTAAACAATTTGGTGTGTCTATTTTTTCCATAAAAACGGTGATTGATAGATTCAATAATATCTGGATAGCTGATGGATTACAATTTTTTAGGATCCATAATAACAATAGTGTTAATTATTCGAAAGAAGATAGTCAGAAGAATATTCACAGCGTAAATTTTGTAACTGATATGCTTTCCGATTCAAAAGGAAAACTTTGGGTTACAACTTACAGAGGTGTTATGAATTATGATTCTCGAAAAGATGGTTTTCAGTTTTTTGAGAAATCAGGATATAATTTAACAGAAGCACGGAGTCTTCTCGAAGATTCTGTAGGAAATGTTTGGATATCAACCAATAATGCACTGTTTAAGTATAACCGGAAAACCAATGCCATTCAAAATATTTCTTCAAAATGGGGAGTCCCTCAGATGCAGTATTTCCGAAAATCGGCATTACGTTCTCATGATGGACAATTGTTCTTTGGCGGATTAAAAGGATTTGTTGTATTACATGAACAACAACACCATCAAATTGTTCTACCCAAATTGTATATTACAAGGTTATATATCAATAATGTAGAACAAAAAAGAACGGATAGTAATACAATTGTTAAAAAAGATATTTCGTTTCTATCGAAATTGGAATTGACGTACGATCGAAATTATCTGACACTTGAATTCGCTTCATTGAATTATATAGATAATGAAAAATCGAGGTTTAAATATATATTAAAAGGGTTTAACAATACCTGGATTGAAACCGATAAAGATCGCAAAGCCCAATTTACCAACTTGCCTCCCGGGGAATATCTCTTTTTATTAAAGACTACTGATAGTAATGGTGATTGGATAAAGAAACCTTTGATATTACAAATAATTGTTTTACCACCATGGTGGAAAACAGTATGGTTCCGATTCTTGGTAATCGTTGTGCTGCTGCTTGCCGTGTGGAAACTAATAAAAGTTCGGGAATTGGCTATTAAAAAGAAGAATGAACAACTCGAAAAATTAGTTGAAATACGAACTCTGGAGTTGAAGGCTACGAATGAAGATTTGAAACAACAGAAATCAACTATTCAACATCAATATGAAGATATTAAAGAAAACCATTTTGTCATTGAATTAAAAAACAATCAGTTGCAAGATACTTTGGAAATGAAAGATAAATTATTGACAGTAATTGCTCATGATTTTAAAAATCCGTTAACCGCATTACAAGGCTCGTTAAAAATCATTCAGAAAAAGGTGTATGAAAAAAGTCTTGATGATATGAAAAAAAATGTTGATTCTGTTGTTTCAACATCGATAAAGCTAATGGAGCAAATGGTTACTATTCTTGATTGGTCATTGGGTAACGATAAAACCATCGTACATATTCCTATAGATACAAATCTCGAAAATGGTATAGCAGATATTCTATCTCTTTTATCAGAATTGGCTCAACGGAAATCGATAACAATTAATATCAAAAATGAATGTAAACATGCTGCCTATATCGATCCCCGTATGATTAGTGCTGTTATTCGAAATCTTGTTATTAATAGTATAAAATATACCGATGAAAATGGTAAAATATGGATTAGTGTTTCTGAAAATGAGCAAAATGTCATTTGTGAAATAAAAGATACGGGAAGAGGAATGGAGCAAACGTTTATTGATAAAATAATATCGAGCGACGAATTACATGTTGATGAATATCGTAATGGCTTTGGCTTAATGATTTGTAAAACGTTTATTAAACGGAATAAAGGTTCGTTTCAAATAGAAAGTGAAATCGATAAAGGTACCACCTTTCGAATCCTATTACCCAAGGGCTCTGAACTTAAAACAACACGAACAAGTATTTCAGTAGATATTCTGGATCAAAAAGATGATACTCTTTCTGATTCTGAAATGTCAATGCTTATAATTGACGATAGTAAAGATATTATTGGATATTTAAGTGAAGAATTTTCGGACAGTTTTATGGTTTATGGAGCGTATGATGGAAAGAAAGGCTTACAAATTGCCCATAATATTGTTCCCGATATTGTTTTATGTGATGTGAATATGCCCGTATTTGATGGCTTGACTTTTTGTAGAATGATAAAATCCGATTCTTTAACAAGTCATATACCTGTTATATTATTGAGTGCAAAATCTTTGCAATCAGATCAGATTGAGGGCTTACAAAGTGGTGCTGATGATTATGTTACCAAACCATTCGATATTATACTGTTGAAACAGAAGGTGCACGCAATCATAAAAAACAGAAAACTTTTGACTCAATCGTTTAAAGCAAGTAATGTCATTGTTGAAAAATACGAATTACCGGAACCATATAGTGATAAAATCACCGGTGAAGCAACAACAATAATAATGGCAAATCTAAATAATCCTGATTTTTCGGTAGATACGCTTGCTGTACAATTATGTATGAGTCGTTCACAGTTATATCGAAAATTCCTTGCTGTTTTAGGACAAACGCCCAAAGAATATATCTTAACCATTAAATTCGAAAAAGCTATTGAAATGTTAAAAACAAAGAAATATAGAATTGCAGATATAGCTTATGAATTAGGCTTTACCGATTCGCATTATTTCTCTTTATGTTTTTCTCAGCGATTTGGTGTATCTCCAACTAATTATTTCCCTAAAGAAAACTAGCAATCCCGAAGTCTTTCTAACTGTTTTAAAGCTAGATTTCCGGCAATATCCATTGTCTTGCCCATGGCAATAAATCCATGATTCTTCATGTTAAAAAAGTCATGCTTTGCGAGCTTTTTTACTTCGGTAACAAGTGCAGGAGAACCATAATCCTGTTCCGATTCTGTTTCCGGTATATTCAGCAATACGGCTTGCTTTAATAAATCGTCGTTGTGTCCATGGAATATAGCATTTATCTCCGGTCTCAGTTCATATAACGACCAATGAATAGCAGTTTCAGAGGACGGAGCTTTGTTGCCGTGTACTGTCATTTCGTAAGAATCGAAATCGCATTTTTCAACAAAAACGAAGTCCGATTCCTGAAGTGTTTTCCCTAGATCTAAACTCGTTGCTGTTATTAAGATTCCATTGGTTATTCTAATGCTTAAATTCCCATACGTTCCTTCAGGGTGAGCCGGTGCAAGACCCTTTTCTGCAAATAAATTACACCAGTGAATTAACTCGTTCATTTGTGGTATTATTGGAATAGTTTCTCCCAAAAATGTTGTTTTAAATTTTACTCCGTGGTATGCCATTTTATTATTGGAAAAGTTCTGTAATACTTTGAATGTTTGGATTAATAATGCCTTTTTCGGTAATTATCCCCGTTATATATTTTGCAGGGGTAACATCAAATCCCGGATTAAAAGCCTTGGCTTGCGGAGCCGATGTCCTTATTTTTACAATCGTTTTGTTTCCTTCTGCAATGCCATAAGAATATAACACTTCGTCTTGATGGCGTTCTTCGATAGGAATATCAGAACCTGTTTTGCACGAAATGTCGAATGTGGAAAGAGGTGCGGCAATATAGAAAGGAATACCAAATTCCTTTGCGATGATTGCTTTTTCAAGTGTCCCGATTTTATTTGCTGTGTCACCGTTTGCGGCAATACGGTCGGCTCCAACAATCATCAGATCTACGTTTCCATTCATCATAAGCATTGCTCCTGCATTGTCTGGAATTATGGTATTTGGTATATTTTCGTTACAAAGTTCCCATGCAGTCAGCTTGGCACCTTGCTTGCGAGGACTTGTTTCGTCAACCCACACATGAATGTTCTTGCCCATCGCCACAGCTTCGTAAATAGGGGAAAGTGCCGACCCATTATCAACAAAAGCAAGCCATCCTGCATTACAATGAGTTTCTACATTCATACCATCGGCAATAAGCCTATTACCATATATCCCGATTTTTTTGCAAGCCGATTGATCTTCGATTGCTAATAATTCAGCTATTTCAACAGCTTTTGACGGGGAAATGATTGCCGCTTCAAAGACACGTTTGGTTGCATAAAAAAGATTTCGTGCCGTGGGGCGTGTTGCTTCAATATTTTTGCGAGCTTCTGTTATAAATTGCCGGTATTGTTGTGAAGGAGCTTCGAGAGAGGCTTGTGCCATTGCATATCCGGCACAAACGCCAATAGCTCCGGCACCTCGAACAGTCATATCTTTTATTTCCTTGCATGTTTCGAGATACGAATGTGTTTCTTTTATGTGAAATTCAAAAGGCAGGAGGTTTTGGTCAATCATTGAAATGGTTTGTCCACTCATCCAAAGTGTTTTATAGTGCTTTCCGTTGACGTGCATGGAGAATCTATTTTTTTCCTGCAAAAATACAATTGTTCTATGATGAATCTGATATTTCTTTTGTTTTTATTGTTCCAAAAAATGGAGTTACACCACAGTTCTTTTATCAGACTATTTTGTGGAGCAACAGTTTCACGAATCAGCTTGACGTTCCAAAAAGGTGACCGCAAACTCTGAGCGGGTGATTTTTTACTCCGTGCGGGTGACCGCACGTTTCGTGCGGATGCTTTTTTAGAACAAAAAGGTGACCGCACGTTTCAAAAAGGTGACCGCAAACTCTAAAAAGGTGACCGCAAACTCCGTGCGGATGATTTTTTACTCCGTCAAGGTGACCGCACGTTTCGTAAAGGTGGATTAACGGTATTTTTAAAGCGTTTCTACAAAAACAAAAATGTTTTATAAAAAGAAAGATTATATTTAGAAAAACAGTACTTTAACTATTAGAATTGAGATGGAAAAAAATTGATTCTAGACTGTAATTAAAACACAAGAAACAGTATATGTATTTCTATTTGTTGAATTTGGTTGATATATCTTCTGTTTGCTTATTTCTATACAAAAATAATGAAAGTCTAGGTTCGTATAAGGTGGATATACTCGCTATAGTGCGGGTATTGAGTTGTTACAAACAAGGCTAAGAACAAACGCTCGGCGATAACTAATTCAAAACAACTGTCGTAAAGATACTATGTTTAGATCTTAAAATTAAAGCAGTATGCGATATAAAAAACAATCACTCAGTGCCATATTCTTGGTAGCCATTGGGCTAACAAGTGTCAAAGCACAAGAAGCAACCACCACCACTGGTGGTAATGCATCAGGAAGCGGAGGCTCGGCGAGTTACAGCATCGGGCAAGTTATTTACACCACCAATACCGGAACTGGAGGATCGGTTTCGCAGGGAGTTCAGCAACCCTATGAAATTTCTGTTATTTCGGGAATTGAGGAACAAGGCATAATACTCAGTTGTACTGCTTATCCGAATCCCACAACCGATTATCTTACATTAAAAATAGAAGGCGATGCACCCACACATTACGGTGCCTCTCTTTTTGACCTAAACGGGAAGCTTTTATCAAAACTACAGATTGACGGAAATCAAATCACCATTCCCATGGAACAATATGCTACAGGCAGCTATATTCTAAAAGTAATACAATATAATGCAGAACGTAAAACATTTAAAATCATTAAAGACAAAAAGATATGAAAAACATTTACATCATAGTAGTTGCCCTTTTCATAACGGCAAGCTTGTGGGCTCAATCACCCGACAAGATGAGTTATCAAGCAGTAATTCGCAATAGTGCAAATCAACTGGTAGCCAATCAAAAAGTAGGCATGCTAATCACTATTTTGCAAGGTTCGGCAACAGGCACCGAAGTGTATAGCGAAACGCAAACCCCAACGACCAATGCAAACGGATTAGTTAGCATTGAAATAGGTGGAGGCACAGGCTTTAGTTCTATCGATTGGAGCACAGGCAACTATTTTATTAAAACCGAAACAGATCCAACAGGTGGAAACACATATAGCATTATAGGTACTACCCAATTGCTAAGTGTACCTTATGCATTATATGCAAAAACTTCGGGAACTGCTGGTACACAAGGACCAAAAGGTGACAAAGGCGATCAAGGAATACAAGGAGCACAAGGCATTGCAGGCGTAGATGGTAAATCAGCATATCAACTATGGCTTGATGCCGGAAATACTGGTGATATGGCTGCCTATCTCGTAGCTATTAAAGGAGCAAAAGGCGATCAAGGAATACAAGGTGAAAAAGGTGATGCAGGAGCAGTAGGAGCACAAGGCATTGCAGGCGTAGATGGTAAATCAGCATATCAACTATGGCTTGATGCCGGAAATACTGGTGATATGGCTGCCTATCTCGTAGCTATTAAAGGAGCAAAAGGCGATCAAGGAATACAAGGTGAAAAAGGTGATGCAGGAGCAGTAGGAGCACAAGGCATTGCAGGCGTAGATGGTAAATCAGCATATCAACTATGGCTTGATGCCGGGAATACTGGCGATATGGCTGCCTATCTCGTAGCTATTAAAGGAGCAAAAGGCGACCAAGGCATTCAAGGATTAACAGGAGCGGTTGGAGCAGTAGGAGCACAAGGCATTGCAGGCGTAGATGGTAAATCAGCATATCA
>Ga0302288_1002530_pt1 | contig 10649 bp, 7 predicted proteins | sample III_Fen_N1_1_FD_194549 | JGI IMG/M metagenome (GOLD analysis project Ga0302288, IMG submission 194549) | Peat permafrost microbial communities from Stordalen Mire near Abisko, Sweden - III_Fen_N1_1 | ecosystem: Environmental > Terrestrial > Soil > Wetlands > Permafrost | place: Sweden: Abisko...
TTCAATTTTAGGAAACATTATCCCTTCTTCTACCGGCGCTGCTAAAGCTGTAGGTAAAGTAATTCCTGCTTTGAATGGCAAATTAACAGGTATGGCTTTCCGTGTACCAACTGCTGACGTTTCTGTAGTTGACTTAACAGTACGTTTGGAAAAAGCTGCTTCTTACGATGAAATCAAAGCTGCTATGAAATTAGCTTCTGAAACTACAATGAAAGGTATCCTTGGATATACTGAAGATTCAGTAGTTTCTTCTGACTTTATCCACGAAACTCGTACTTCAGTGTTTGATGCTAATGCAGGTATTGCTTTGAATGGCAACTTTGTTAAACTAGTTAGCTGGTACGACAACGAATGGGGTTATTCAAACAAAGTATTGGATTTGATCGCACACATGGATTCAGTAAAATAATTCTGATTTCATATCAAATAATTAAGGCAGTTCGAATGAGCTGCCTTTCTTGTTTTATTGAATATCCGTCAACGACATGGAAGCAAATACCCAATTCACCCTTTGCGAAACTTCGTGAAACTTTGCGGCAATAAATGTCAACCGCAAAGAACCGCAAAGTTAACTTCGCAAAGTTTCGCAAAGAGAAACAGAATAATCGCCAATAGATACTTTGCCATTTCAATTAGGTATTAAAACGGACACTCATATTGTTTTATAATACCCCACTTCACAGCTGTTTCCTAATGAAATCAATAATTTGATCGATCTGATCTGGTTCGAACCAGTTAATTTCCGAGTCCCGCCGAAACCATGTTAATTGTTTTCGGGCATACCTACGCGTATTCCGTTTTATTAGATCAATAGCTTCATCTAAAGAACAGCAACCATCCAAATAAGAAAAAATCTCCTTATACCCTACTGTGTTTAATGAATTTAACAAACGATAAGGATAAACAGTCTTAGCTTCATCAAGCAAACCAGCTTCCATCATACGATCAACACGCTGATTAATACAATCATATAAGATGGCACGATCCTGATTAATCCCAATCTTCAAAATCCGGAAGGGTCTTTCCTTAATGGTATTCTTCCGATACGAAGTAAATGTCATTCCAGTCATTTGGAATATTTCAACAGCATGAAGCATGCGCTTTGCATTATTCCGATCAACGATCTGGTAATACTCAGGATCGACTTCCAAAAGTCGCTGTTGAAGTGCTTCTAACCCATTTGCTAAATACCAGGCAATTACATCTTCCCGAACATCGGGATCTACCGTTGGAATATCATCAATTCCTTTACAAACAGTATCAATATAAAGCATTGAACCACCGGTAAGAATTAATGGATTAACCGTGTGAAAACGTTGAGTGATTAGATCCAATACTTCAACTTCGTATTGGCTAACATTATAATAATCATGAAGAGACTTTGTCTGAATAAAATGATGGGGAACACTTTTTTGATCTTCCACAGAAGGGACCGCAGTTCCAATACATAATTCTTTAAATACCTGACGAGAATCAGCAGAAATAATTTCAGAATGAAAATATTTAGCTAATTGGACACTAACATCAGATTTACCAACTCCGGTGGGACCAAGAACAACAATTAAAGTATTCATCCTTATCATTTGTATAATAACACAAAGATAGGTATTAAAACAAAACCCGGAAGAACATCTGTTTTGCTCAATTACACATCCATTTCACCGAAGATTTCATAGTAATCTTCCAAATCGCCAAAATTATCTGACACATCAATTTTATCAGGAAGATCAATCTTCGGAGGCTCAGATTCTGAAATAAGATATGGAGTAGATACATTCCCTCTTTCGTAAGCAACAAACGGTTCTTTTAGATCGGTTTTCATAAGTATTTCCTTAAGTTCCACATATAAACAACGTTCATTAAAAAAATCAAAGACATAAACCAACTTTTGACCAACCGCTGAAATACATTCCTCCAACTTAGTCGCACGCATCGACAAGGTATTTCGCACAGGCTGTCCCGAATCGAGTAAACTAAATTCGATTTGTTTGCGCCAATGTTCATCGGCTAGAAAAAAAGATGCAAGTTGGGATTGATCAAAATTAGATGTATTCTGAATTATTAGATGTAAACTTTCGAAAGTGTCATTCTGATTAATATGAATTGACCTCTTAAATTCAGGATCTTCTGGTGATAGAATATCAAATACACAAATCATATTAAGAATTAATTACGTTTGAATTTGCTCTCTAGGAATGCCAAGGTAAATCCAAAATTCGGATCATGTAACGCCCCACCGGATAAAAGGTTCTTTTCCAATTGTTAAAAAACATTAAATCAAAATTAACACACTCCTATCTAATTACAAATCTACAAGATAGCACAAAAGCAAAAAAAAGAGCAAAATGTCAATATGGAAAAATCGAATAATATCTACCATTCGTCAGTAAACAACGTATAGCAATATAATTCCAACGCATTTCCATCGAATATATTAAGTTCGGGTTCATTACAAAACACATGTAATTATTTCTGACCTTCGGTGACCTATTGAGAATACAAAATCAAAAAAAAACATGAAATTCGGAACTCTTTTTTTTGAAAACCTAAAAATAGCAATGCAATCAATACGTGGAAACCTGCTTCGAACCATATTGACTGTATTAATAATTGCCGTTGGAATAACCGCCCTCGTTGGCATATTAACCGCAATTGATTCTATCAAAAATTCAATTACCAAAGAATTTACGTTTATGGGTGCAAATACATTCACCATAAATTCAAGGGGTTCCCGAATCCAAATTGGCAACAAACGCTATCGATCAAGAAATTACGCCTATATAAATTACTATCAGGCTAAAGAGTTTAAAGAAAAATACAGATTCCCCTCATCCGTTTCTATTTCGACATCAGCAACAGGTACCGCCACGGTAAAATTTGGATCCGAGAAATCGAATCCCAATGTCTCTGTTCAGGGAATTGATGAAAACTACCTTTATACCTCTGGCAACGAAATTCGGACTGGAAGAAACTTCACCGAAGAAGAAATCACCTCCGGACGGAACGTGGTCATTATTGGGAATGGGATCCTTAAGAAAGTACTCCGGAAAGAAGAAAATCCGCTCCAAAAAGTTATTAGTATCGCAGGAGGAAAATACAGAATCGTAGGAATACTCAAAGAAAAAGGACAAGGATTTGGTTCTGGAGGAGATCAACTCTGCCTTTTGCCTTACACCAATGTCCGGAGTTATTTTTCACGGCCACAAATGAATTTTTCAATTCAGGTAAAGGTTAACAATACAGAGTTAGTTGACCCAGCTGTTGGTGAAGCCGAAGGTACATTCCGGGTGATTCGTAATTTAAATCCAAACGACGAAAGCGACTTTAATGTAGAGAAAAGCGACAATCTGGTTAATATGCTCCTGAAAAACATTAAGAATATTACTTTGGCTGCAACAATCATAGGATTAATAACCTTATTTGGCGCAGCTGTTGGATTAATGAATATTATGCTGGTCTCAGTTACTGAACGAACCCGTGAAATCGGAATACGAAAAGCAATCGGAGCCACCTCGGCTATTGTAAAACAACAATTTTTAATGGAATCAATTGTAATAGGTCAACTTGGCGGTTTCGTAGGAATCATCTTTGGGATCCTTGCCGGTAATGGCGTCGCAATGCTAATCGGAATTCCATTCTTCATTCCCTGGTTATGGATTATTGTTGGTGTTGCACTTTGTTTTCTGGTAGGCATTATTTCTGGATATTACCCTGCAAAGAAAGCATCAAAACTTGATCCGATTGAGAGCCTGCGCTTCGAATAAGAAACAATATAAATCATAGTTAACGATTTTTTCAGAATTGTTATATCTTTACTCTTCAAGATAAAATCAGACAAGCAGAGAAAGAGCATACTATGACAATACCTCATACAAAAGCAGAAGAGCGACTTATTCAAGACTATTTCGAAGACTTATTAAAAGCATGCGATCGTAAAGTTTCAGACGAAGGAAAAGTCAGGATAAAGAAAGCTTTTGAGTTTGCCAACAATGCTCATGCAGGAGTAAAACGCAAATCAGGTGAACCGTATATCATTCATCCCCTTGCTGTTGCAAAAATTGTAATTGAAGAAATTGGACTTAGTGCCACCTCAATTATCTCGGCACTGTTACATGATGTTGTTGAAGACACCGATTATACGCTGGAAGACATAAGTAACCTTTTTGGAGAAAAAGTGGCATCCATTGTTGATGGACTCACCAAACTCACAGAAGAGTTTACCCCTCAGAATGACTCCAAGCAAGCCAATAATTTCCGAAAAATGCTGATGACATTATCAGACGATGTTCGGGTTATTCTTATAAAATTGGCCGACCGTCTTCACAATATGCGGACTCTGGATTCGATGCCTCCTAACAAGCAACTAAAAATAGCTGCTGAAACCTTATATATCTTTGCACCTCTCGCACATCGATTGGGCCTTTATGCCATCAAGTCGGAACTGGAAGACCTAAGTCTGAAATACAAACATCCGGATGCGTACAATGAGATACAATTCCGGCTACAGAATCAACGAGAACAAAGAGATTATCTGGTTACCGAATTCATTCGCCCCATTGAAGAACAACTAAAACGAGAAGGCGTTGATTTCACAGTTGCAGAGCGACTTAAATCGATTTATTCGATATGGAACAAAATGCAAACCAAAGGAGTTTCATTCGACGAAGTCTACGATCTCCTCGCAATCCGAATTGTATTTAAACCCAAGGAAAACATCTCCGAAAAGCGACAATGCTTCGATATACTTTCGCTGGTTACAGATATTTACAAACCGAAACCCGATCGCATTCGGGATTGGATAACCATACCGAAAGCAAATGGATATGAAGCACTGCATGTCACCGTAATGGGACCACAAGGACAGTGGGTGGAAATTCAGATTCGGACTCAACGGATGGATGAAATTGCAGAACGAGGGTTTGCTGCACATTACAAATACAAAAACATCAATGATGCTGAAAATGAATTAGACAAATGGTTGCTGAAGATTAAAGAAATGCTGCAAAATCCGGAGTCGGATGCACTGGAATTTCTGGATGAATTTAAAATGAATTTATTCTCGTCTGAAATTGTTGTTTTTACGCCAAAAGGCAAGATGGTTACCTTGCCAAAGAATTCTACGGTAATTGATTTTGCCTATGAAATTCACACCGAACTGGGAAATCACTGCATTGGAGCAAAAATAAACCATAAGCTGGTGCCCGTATCACATGTACTTCAAAGTGGTGATCAGGTAGAAGTGCTTAGTTCAAAAACTCAATCGCCTCAGCTAAGCTGGTTAAGCTTTCTGGTTACGCTTAAAGCACAGACCAAAGTAAAACAATCATTCAAACAAGATCGCAAAAAAAACGTTGAACAAGGACGAAAAATCATTGAAGAACAATTAGCGAAGTATAAAATAGCCCTAACATCCGACACCTTAAAAAAAATTGGGATTTATTACAATATTACCAACAAAGAACAATTATACGAACAAGTAGGTATGGGCTTTTTGGAATTAACCGATTTAGAAGATGCCCTAAATACACGAAGAGAGAACAAGCTGGCAAAATTCTGGAAGCTAAGTTTTTATCCAAAAAAAGAAGAACCGGTTCAAGCTGGTAAGATCAACAAAAAAAAGACCTTTATTCTCAAAGAAGACCCTGAAGAATTGAATTATTCGCTCGCGAAATGTTGCAACCCGATTCCTGGAGATGATGTTGTTGGCTATGTAGCTGACGACGAACACATTGTCATTCACAAACGAGTTTGTTCCGAAGCGCTTAAGATCATGTCGCAACAGGGAGATAATATCATTACTGCAGAATGGACTAAATTCAAACGCTTATCCTATTTATCCCGGATCAAACTTAGCGGATTCGACCGGGTTGGAGTAGTTAGTGAAGTCACCACCATTATATCAAAACAGCATAACATTAATATGAGAACTGTTCACTTCGATTCTCACGATGGAATTTTCGAAGGTGAATTATACCTCTACATCCACAATGTCCAGGATTTAACGGATCTCATCAACCAACTCATGAAAATCAAAGGAGTAGACACTGTCGAACGCATCGAAAAAATTCAACATTAACCATTTGGACGGATTCATTATTTGAAAAAAATATTACATTTGAAGCTTATTTTTAATTGGTTTAAATATGAATAACCAAAAAACAAAAGAGGCAGTCAAACTCATGTTTACTGATTATCTGGAAAAGAATGATCACAGGAAGACTCCGGAACGGTTTGCTATCATTGATGAGATCTACTCAAGAGAAGGGCATTTCGACATTGATTCGCTGTACATCTCCATGAAAAATAAAAATTACCGGGTAAGCCGAGCCACTTTGTATAATACAATGGAGCTACTGCTTGACTGCAAACTCATTATCAGACATCAATTTGGAAAGAATCTTGCTCAATTTGAAAAAGCTTTTGCTACCCTCCAGCACGACCATCTAATCGATGTCAACAATGGCTCACTGACCGAATTTTATGATCCACGGTTACAGGAGATCATCGAAGAAATTTGCGAAAAGAACAACTTCAATTTATCTCATCACACCTTATACATTTACGGTCAATACAACAACAAACCAGAATAAATTCCAAAGTACCGCTTTCAAAAAAAACATTTATTTAATCTCCCGCCTTTTAGTTTACGATTTAAGCTTTCATCTATAAATAATTTGTAATTTTATCGCACACAAGTAACAAATCATGTTCCGTGGAAATTGAAATTGAAAAAAGTTCAGTTTTCGCGGATTGTCGTGTTTGAGTATATCTTATTAATCTTGAAAAAATGAAAGTAGATGTTTTGTTAGGTCTCCAATGGGGAGATGAAGGTAAAGGAAAAATAGTTGATGTTTTAACACCCAAATACGACGTCATTTCCAGATTTCAGGGTGGTCCAAACGCAGGGCATACTTTGGAAATAAATAACTTCAAACAAGTTTTACACACGATTCCTTCCGGAATATTCCACGAAGATAAGATGAATGTTATTGGGAACGGTGTCGTAATTGATCCGATTACTTTTGAAAAAGAAATAGAATCGATCAGTAAACACAATGTCGATCTTCATAAGACTTTGTATATATCAAAAAAAGCTCATCTAATACTTCCAACGCATCGTTTACTAGATGCAGCATCGGAAGAAGCTAAAGGAGCGACAAAAATCGGATCAACGCTAAAAGGTATTGGGCCAACTTATCGCGATAAAATTGGCCGTGACGGACTTCGGGTTGGCGATCTCTTCGAAAACTTTGAAGAAAAATACAACACCAGAGTTCAGGCACACAAAGATTTACTTGACAATTACTACCATTTTGACTATTCTGCACTTCTTGCAGAAACAGAGAAAGAATGGATGAAAGCTATTGAAGTATTAAAAACCTTCAATATTATCGATACCGAATACCTTATTAATGATAGCTTATCGGCAAATAAACCGGTGTTAGCTGAAGGTGCTCAAGGAACCATGCTCGACATTGACTTCGGATCATATCCTTTTGTCACTTCTTCAAGTACGATTTGTGCAGGAGCTTGCACCGGACTTGGTATTGCCCCCAATAAGATTGGTAATGTTTACGGAATCTTCAAAGCATATTGTACTCGCGTTGGTAGCGGTCCATTCCCTACGGAACTTTTTGACGAAGACGGCCAAAAATTACGTGAAGTTGGGCGTGAATACGGCTCAACTACAGGTCGCCCACGTCGTTGCGGATGGCTTGATCTGGTAGCCCTGAAATATTCAGTCATGCTAAATGGAGTAACTGAATTAATCATGATGAAAGCTGACGTACTTGACGATTTTGATAGCATAAAAATCTGCGTAGGTTACGAAATCAATGGCGTTGAAACCGACCAATTTCCTTTTGAATTAAATGCCGATGTTACTCCGGTATATGTTGAATTACCCGGATGGAAAACTGATTTAACTAAATTAACTGATCAGAATGAATTCCCTGAAGAGTTCAACAATTACATCAACTACATTGAAGAACAAATTGGAATTCCAATTTCAATAGCTTCGGTAGGGCCAAACAGAGCTCAAACGATACTTTTAGGAGATTAAAACATAAGGAGTCAGCCAGCTGACTCCTTTCTTTTTTACAAAACTTTTGATTTTAAGAAGGAATGCGTATTTTCGAACTTTCAAGCATAAATCAAATCAAGTAGTTTATTATCCTGAGAAATGGAAATAACCAAGCCAACATTTCTGCTAAATAAAGAAATTGCAATACGGAACATAACCAAAATGGTTCGTAAAGCAAATGAGCTGAATCTGAAATTCAGGCCTCATTTTAAAACACATCAATCCATTGAAATTGGGGAATGGTTCAAAGCGGCAGGCGTTAATGCCATAACGGTTTCTTCCTTAACAATGGCTAACTATTTCGCAGATTTTGGATGGGAAGACATCACCATTGCCTTTTCCGTAAACATTCCCGAGATACCAGAGATGAACGAACTTGCCGGTCGGATAAGCCTCAACTTACTGGTCGAGAATAAAGAAGGACTGGAAGCTTTACAACAACAAATAACCTGGCATACTGGCATCTTCATCAAAATTGATACCGGCTACAATCGGACGGGCATTGAAGCTGACCGAACTCAGTTGATTGACCAGTTGCTTGAGATGATCCAAAAATCACCCTTACTTCAGTTCAAAGGGTTTTTATCTCATACCGGACACACTTATCAGGCCAACTCAACTCACGACATTTTTAGCCGTCATTTTGATGCGCTATTAAAGATGAAGGCTCTAAAGTCAAGGTATCAAAGCGAATGGCCTGAATTGATGGTTTCATTAGGCGATACTCCATCATGCTCGATATGCGACAATTTTGATGGCGTTGATGAAATTCGTCCCGGCAATTTTGTCTTTTATGACCTGATGCAGCACAAACTGGGATCTTGCCAATTAACCGACATTGCTGTTCGTATCGCTTGCCCGGTAGTGGCAGTGCACTCCTCACGAAATGAAGTTGTTATTTATGGAGGAGCTGTTCATTTTGGGAAAGATTCGATCATCAACATCGATGGCAAACCATTGTTCGGACGGATAATCGTCCGTGAAGGTGACCGGGAAATATTACTTGACGAGAAAAATTACCTCTGCGCACTCTCTCAGGAACATGGAATATTAAGAATAACCCCAAGAGACCTTAACCGTTTCAAACCTGGAACAATTATTGAAATTCTTCCTGTACATTCCTGCATGACAGCCAATCTGATGAAAGAATATCTGATGACAGAAAATGAAGTCATCAAGATGATGCCATTGTATTAACTTTTATCAGGCTATATGCTCAAGGATTGCCGACAAGCATTCGAGATAAGCTGTTAACGGATATAATTCTTCATCGTACCACAGCGAAGCAAAATACAATCCGATTGGAGAAGCAACCAATCCTTCTGATTTAACTTTTTCGGACAGCCACCGATGTGCGAACATACATTGATCGCGATAACCATTTAAGATCAACGCTGTAATTGCCAGGGAGGTTTCTTCGATACTTCCCGGAACATTCGGACCACCACCCCAGCTACCATCCGGGTTCTGCGCCGCAATCAAATACTTGCAAGCCAAATCAATCATCGGGGTCAAAACCTTAACATGTTTTTCACCCAATCGAGTTCCCAGCGCGTCATTCAGATAAGAAAGCACCCGAGCTGTTCCATAAACCGGATTGGTATGATCTGCTGTAAACTGATTTCCAAACCACAAGGGCAGCCAACGACCATCTTCATGCTGATGTTTTCCCAAATAAGCCATTGACCGAATAAACATTTTCTCCAGTCGCTGCTGTTGTTTTAATGTCAAATCAGAATCAAAAACATTATCCACTTTTGCCAATGCCAGGATTGAATGACCGGTTAAATCGGCACAACTCTGATCAAACGGAAGCTTTCCCCACCCCCGGGAAAAAGTTGGAAATCCACCATCACGATTCTGCAAACTCAGGAGCCAATCACAGCCAGCCAATATAGGTTTTCGCACCAATTCAGGATTTTCACGATTCAAGGCCAACAAAGCAAGAATTACTCCCGGAGTATCATCAGCATCAGGAACCGAGCCTGAGAAAGAAGTCCATCCCCATCCGCCGGGTTGTGTCCCATTAAACGGATGAATCGTTTTATTCTGAATAGCTAAAAAATGAGCCGTTATCGCTTCACGTTCAGCAAAAGGAAGCACATCCCCAATATTATTTCGCAGCGACTTTACTGCCAAGGTTGTAACCCAGCTCGAAAGATCGACATCAATAGGCCAACTTCCATCTGCTCGTTGAGTACGCTTCAGAAATGTCATTCCATCACGAACCACATCCAAATCGCGATAACCAGATTCGATCAAACACAAACAGACAAATGCAGTCAGCGGAATAGCTTCCAAATAACCACCACTTTCCGGTTGAATTTTCCGAAGCAAATCCAGTGAATTTTTTACCGCAGTCTTCCGGACCAACTTCGCCAAAAAGCTCTTCTTTTTTTTGAACTTAAATATGGCAATTCCAACAGCCACCAAAGCCGGAATAGCATAACTGACAACACTCAGATTGAGCATTCGGTAAAACGAACGAGGCAACAACGACAATTCAAAAGGTAATTGCGGAATCACCTCAAAAGCCTCCTTCCCAGGAACATCACACAAGAAACAC
>Ga0302288_1002533_pt1 | contig 10639 bp, 9 predicted proteins | sample III_Fen_N1_1_FD_194549 | JGI IMG/M metagenome (GOLD analysis project Ga0302288, IMG submission 194549) | Peat permafrost microbial communities from Stordalen Mire near Abisko, Sweden - III_Fen_N1_1 | ecosystem: Environmental > Terrestrial > Soil > Wetlands > Permafrost | place: Sweden: Abisko...
GTAAGCCATTAACAGCATTTGTACTTTGTTGCAATCGGGCTCGTTGATTCAAAGGTATTTCATTGTTGGGGTAGCAGACTTCATTTTTATCAGGTGTTAGATATTGATCGTCGCGGATTCCGTTCGTTGGGTCGACAATAATCATGTAAACGGTTGCCCCATATTCAATCAGGTTTCGCGCCAGCCGTAAGGTGACATCATAAGCATATTCGTCTTCACAGAGTTCATGCCCGTTTAGCATACCTATTGCCCCTGGATCAGGCCCGCCATGTCCGCTCATCAGGTAAAACACTGCCCCCGAAAGCTCTTTGTTTTTCAAGGTAATTTCCCTGTACTTGCTTCCGAATATCTCGAAGATTTTTTTCTCCGGAATTTTTTCAGCTACGGCAGGAGTTTCCTTAACCGCGGCAGTTTTTTTTGCTTTTAATGGCAAACGATATGTCCTGCCGACAATTAAAGCGTTATTTTTCCCAAGTTTGGTTTTGTTCAATTCGATAAACTGATTAAGAAATTCAGCTGGCGGGTAGCCGTTTTGCTTTAAAACAGCATATATTCCATCTCCTTCTTTCGCTTTGAAGGTCTGATATTCCTGGGCCGACAGTTGAATACTCTGAAAAAAAAGGATTGTAAGAATTGTAATTTTATATAGGTAGTATTTTCTGAATACTGACTTTAAAATTTGGTACATCTGACGAGAGGTTTTTTGATCAAACGGGTTTAATTAGATTTTGTTTTTATCTTTATGCTTGGTATTTCATTAATAATTTCAGGAGTTTCCATTCTAAATAGATTTCAATGCGTCGCTTTTTTATCGGGTTATCTGCTCTTTTATTTTTATTTGCCTGCTCTCCACGGTTGTCGGTGCTTCAAATCACCACCAAAAACATTCCGGTTAATGTGGAAACCAGTACTGTCGATTCCATGATCCAGTCCTTTATGAAACCATACAGAGATAGTATTGAACACGCCATGTCAAAACTGGTCGCGGTTAGTGAATCTCCTTTGGTGAAAGGGAAACCCGAAAGTAAACTGACGAATCTGGTTTCCGATATTTTGCTCGAATCTGGAACAGAGTACTGCAAAATAAAGAATTTAAACTTTATTCCCGACGTTTCTTATGTGAATTATGGAGGTTTGCGCGCCTCACTTCCTCAAGGTCAAATTACCGTTGGTAACATTTTCGGTCTGATGCCTTTCGAAAATGAAATTGTCCTGATCCGAATTTCGGGTGATTCGATCCGAAAAATGGCTGAACGAATTGCTGCACGGGGTGGAGAAGGAGTTGCTGGTCTGAAAATAGGTATCCGCGATGGCAAACTGTCAACGTTACGAATTGCTGGAAAAGCTGTTGATTCAGCCGCAACCTATTGGCTGGTAACCAACGATTATATTGCTAACGGTGGCGATCAGATGATCATGCTTTCGAATCCGATTGAGCGGATAAATACCAAACAGAAAATTCGGGATTTTTTGATTCGAAATTTGAGCGAACGGTATAAAAAAGATGGAGTTATTTCGGTAAAAGAAGATGGAAGGATTTACAATGAGCAATAGAAGAACCTTTTTGAAAAATTCGGCGCTGGGCGGTGGCGCTTTAATGCTGGGACTTATTCCTCAGGAATTGTTTGCCTCTGGAGAATTGATAAAACTGACGGTTGTCCACACCAATGATATGCATAGTCATTTCGATCCGTTTCCTGATACCGATGCTGAATATCCCGGACGTGGCGGGTTAGTCAGGCTGGCCTCGTTGGTTGCCAAATGTCGGGCTGAAAATCCAAACCTGTTATTGCTCGATGCCGGTGATATGTTTCAGGGTACACCTTATTTCAATTATTTCAAGGGAGATTTGATGCTGAAAGTAATGAGCAGGATGGGTTATGATGCCGGAACTATTGGAAATCATGAATTTGATAACGGACTTGGCGATATCCTGAGTGCGATTAAGTGTGCTAATTTTCCGTTAATTTCGAGCAACTACGATTTTTCTGATACGATTTTGGCTGGGCACGTTAAATCTCATCTAATTCTGAAAAAGGGTGGAGTAAAAATTGGAATTTACGGACTTGGTATTGAATTGAATGGGTTGGTTATTAAGCAGAATTATGGTGCTGCCAGGTATCTGAACCCACTGGAGACTTCATTGAAAATGGAGCATTTTCTGAAAAAAGAGCATTCGTGTGATTTGGTGATCTGCCTGTCTCATCTTGGACTTTCCTATCAAAACAACAAAATCAGTGATCAAACGCTGGCTCCACAAACTAAATTTACCGATCTGATTATTGGCGGTCATACGCATACTTTCATGGAAAGGCCGCTGGTCCTGAAGAATGCTGAAGGAAAACCTATTTTGGTTAATCAGGCTGGTTGGGCTGCTTTGGCTGCCGGAAAGATTGAGTTCGTTTTTGATCGGGCTGGTAAATTGAAAAATACAACTGCTGCAATCAACAATCTTTAATATTCGCCTCGGTAATTTCAAAAGCCTGATATTCAGTTGACAAATCATTAATGAGCAGAAAACTGTCTTTAATTCTTGCGGTTACTTCAGGAATACTACTGAGCTTGCCTTGGTTGTTCCCGGGATTCGGATGTGTTCTGTTTTTTTCGTTGGTTCCTTTACTGGCGATTGAAGACCGGTTTTTAAAACTTGAAAATCAGCCATACCATTCACTTTTCACTTACACCTTTGTTGGTTTTTTGATCTGGAATGTATTGTCAACCTGGTGGATAGCCTACGTTTCTTTTTCAGGAATGCTACTTATTGCTACGTTGAATGCTGTTTTGATGGCTTGTGTCTGGTGGTTTTTTTGTGTGATTCGAAGACGGTTTTCGGCTCGTGCCGGATATTTTTCGCTGGTTATTTTTTGGATTACTTTTGAATTTTTACAGCATCATTGGAGCATTCCATGGCCTTGGTTAACGCTCGGAAACGGATTTGCCAATTCAGTAAAAATCATTCAATGGTACGAGTTTACGGGTGTTTTAGGTGGTTCATTCTGGATTTTAACAATTAATATCCTGATTTTCTTTGCAGTTAAAAATCTTTCAGCAAAATTGTACTTTAAAGCCATCAAATGGATCTGCTCAGTTTTGATTGTTATTTTTCTACCGTTTTGCCTGTCACTATTCCTGTATTCAAACTATTCTGAAAAAGGTGATTCTCAGTATGTTCTGATTTTACAACCCAATATCAATCCATATACCGAAAAGTTTTCAGGAATTAGTTCTGAAAATCAGGTGAATAAACTTTTTTCACTGGCAGAATCAAATCTTAACGATTCAGTCGATTTGGTCCTTGCTCCTGAAACAGCCTTGCCTCCTATGTGGGAGAATGGAAACATGATGCAGAACCAATACATGTATCCAATTTCCGAAATTATTAGAAGATATCCAAGTGTTAGTTTCATTGGCGGGGCTGTTACTCAACGAAAAATAGAAGTAGGTGACATTATTTCAGAAACGGCCCGACGAGCGGACAACGGCAGTTTTTACTTCGATTGTTTTAATTCGGCGCTGCTTGTTGACAGTTCTTCCAATGTTCAAATAAGTCACAAAAGTATTTTGGTGAATGGTGTCGAAAAAATGCCATTTCAAAAATATTTTTCATTTATGGGAAAATATCTGCTCGATTTAGGTGGAACGAGTGGGAGTATGGCTGCTGCCAGCCAACCTGTTTTGTTTTCAGAAAAAGAAACTGAGAAAATCGGACCGGTTATTTGTTTCGAGTCGGCCTTTGGCGAATATACAGGCAATTTGGTAAAAAGGGGTGCAAACATGCTGGTCGTGCTAACCAACGATGGCTGGTGGAAGGATTCGCCCGGCTGTTGGCAGCATTTTGGCTATTCGCGGCTTCGGGCGATCGAAACCCGCCGAAGTATTGCGCGAAGTGCAAACACCGGCATTTCCGGATTTATCAACCAACGTGGCGATGTGCTGAAAAAAACCGAAGTGAACACTTCTGGTGCGATCTGTTCAAGGATTCGATTGAACTCTGCGATTACTTTCTATGCAAGTCAGGGTGATTACCTTGGAAGAATAAGTATGCTTTTATCAGCTTTAATCGTGGTTTATTTGCTGATTTGCAAATGGGTGAAGATTAGGGAGTTGTAAAGAATGGTGATGCTGTTCAATTACCCCGTCATTTTAAAACATAAAAAGTCCGCATTAATTCGATTGTAAAAATCCCAGAATAATAGGATTTGAGTGCCTGACTGATCAAACTTCCAACGGTAGATAAACTACTCTCGCAAAAGCGGTACTAGGCCTGTTTTAGCAGTCATAAGCTTACTCGGGTCAATTAAAAATGTTGAATTTTCCAAACGTGGAATTAATGCGGACAATATCTTATGACGTTAATAAAAGAACGATTTGTTGTTTCAAAGATAATTTTAGAATACCTATTTTGCAATTAAATCAAGGGTTTTAATAACATATTATCAATATGTTGTTGATTCCCAGATTGCTTAGGCGTGTTGTTCGATTTGAACAGAACTTTTCAAATTGCAAATCATACAAAAGTCGCGATTGACAAAGCTTTCCCAATTGTCTGATTATTTCGTAAGTGGAAAAAACATTCAGAAATGCCTGTTTTTTATAGGTTTTGTTTTGCTAAAGAAAAAAGTAGTTCTATATTTGCACGCACATTTGCAAAGGCAGAGTGGTGGCTAAATCAATTTATGATTGATGCTTAAAATTGAAAGTTTGGAGTAGATTAAATTCTGTTACAATACCATGGAGAGATGGGTGAGTGGCTGAAACCACCGGTTTGCTAAACCGACGTACGGGTCATTCTGTACCGGGGGTTCGAATCCCCCTCTCTCCGCATTTAAATATTTTGATGTTATTTTCGGGGTATAGCGCAGTCCGGTTAGCGCACCTGGTTTGGGACCAGGGGGTCGCAGGTTCGAATCCTGCTACCCCGACTAAATTTAAAAGGGTTAAACTGTTAAGATTCAGTTTGACCCTTTTTTATGGCGTGAATTGTCAAAATAAGAACGAGGCTACCCCAAAGGAATAGCCTCGTTCTTGTTCTTAGTTCATCTTGCTATTTAACTACGCTGAACTTGTAAATCGATGAGGTTTGATAAACATCACCTGGTTTCAGGATAATCGATGGAAAATTGGTATTGTTCGGTGAATCAGGAGAATGCTGAGGTTCCATGGCAAATGATTCACGGAAATTGTATTTTTTACCGCTTTTGCCAGTATCCGAACCATCCATAAAGTTTCCGCCATAGAATTGAATTGCAGGCTCTTGTGTGAAAATTTCCAATTTGCGGCCACTTACCGGTTCAACCACAGTTGCTGCAAGAGTCATCGCTCCGGCTACTGGTTTGTTCAATGCGAAATTGTGGTCGTATCCGGGGCCATATTTCAATTGTAAATTCGTTTTCACTTGTTCCAAATCGGTGCCGATGGCTTTTCCTGTCCTGAAATCGAAAGGTGTACCTTCTACCGGTGCGTTACCGGCGATTGGGATCAGTGTTGAATCAACCGGAGTATAAGCATCAGCATTAAGGGTTAAAATATGGTTGTTAATGGTTCCGTTGCCTTCGCCTGCAAGGTTAAAGAAGGAATGGTTTGTCAGGTTAACCGGAGTACTCTTGTCAGTTGTGGCTTTGTAATTTATAACTACTTCACTTTTCGAGTTTAACAGATACTGAACTTCAGCGTTAAGATTTCCGGGATATCCCATTTCTCCATCTTTCGAAAGATAGGTCAATACGATGGAGGAATCAGTAACAGCTTTTACATCCCAAACAACAGCGTGAAATCCTTTAGGACCACCATGCAGGTGATTCACTCCGTTGTTTAACGGAAGGGTATATTCCTGACCGTCGATTGTAAACTTTCCTTTAGCAATACGGTTTCCAACGCGTCCAATCAACGTGCCATGATAGGGCATATTTGCATGGAGGTACCCATCAATGCTGTTGAAACCTAGCACAATATCTCCCATTTTTCCGGTTTTGTCGGGAGTGCAAAGTCCAACAATACGGCCACCGTAATTTGTAATAGCTGCCTGTATATTTCCATTTTTCAGGAAATATAAATCGGTTGCTTTACCGTCAACCGTTTTACGAAAATCTTCAGCTTTTAGTGTGAAGCAATTTTCCTGTTTGGTCGCTTTGGGAGTACAGCTGGTGATGAACAAAGCTGTTCCTAAAATCAATGTAAAAAGAGTAATCCGTTTCATTTTTTTAATTTTATGGTGTTAGTGTTTATTTCGGATATTTACGGGAAAGATAGGCATAAAAAATAAACGTCCAAAATACACTGATTAACAATTTCTGTCATTTTTCTTAGAAATCTGTCTCTTTTCAACCAATTCAGTGCAACTAATCTTTTTAGTGATAAAACTATTTAATGTAGTTGTGTAACTATAAAATATAGTTACATTTGTAGAAACATTATTTATCATGAAACATCTAACAAACAGGGAAGAAGAAATTATGGGGCTCTTTTGGCAAAAGGGTTCTTTATTTGTAAAAGAAATAATCGACGAACTGGCTGAACCTAAGCCACATTACAACACGATTTCGACAATCGTGCGCGGCCTTGAGGAGAAAGGTTTTGTAGATCACGAACAATTTGGAAATACTTATCGCTATTTTGCCATCATTTCGCGTGAGGAATTTAGCAAAAACACGATCAAAAATATGGTTAGCAAGTATTTCGATAAGTCATATTCTTCGGTTGTTTCGATGTTTGTGGAGGAAGAAAATATCTCAGTTGAAGAGATTAAGTCATTGATTCGTGAGGTAGAAAATAAAAAAACCGAAAGCCATGAATGATCTTCTGATGTATCTTTTAAAATCGACACTGTGTATGAGTGCGTTTTACCTGGTTTTCAGAACGCTGATGCGGAAACTGACTTTCTTTCAACTGAATCGATTGATACTGCTGTCGATTGTTGGGTTCTCAATGATTATTCCGCTGGTGCATTTACCACAAACGATTCATCCTGCTATGTCCTATCAATTAACTAGAAATGTGGAACGTACTGATTTATATCAACATGAAACTCCGGGAGAAGTAGTTTCAACAGAAAATGAAGTCATCAGTCAACCGATGGAAGCAACATCACCACAGGTTCGGATCTCCAGGCTTCAGGTTGTACAGATGATCTATTTATCTGGATTACTCGTTTCGCTATTGGTCTCTCTGATAGGTTTCCTGAGGATTCTTTTTTTGTTTCGTAAAGTGCTGGTTATCATCAAAGATGGCTTCAGACTAATGATTGTGCCAAATGACATACCTGCTTTTTCGTTTGGTCGGTACCTGTTTATTTCGAAAAGCGATTACGAAACCAATGGTGACACCATTTTAACCCACGAAAAGGCACATGTAAAGTATGGCCATTTTTACGATTTACTTTTATTGGAAGTCGTGAAAATCATCTACTGGTTTAATCCGGTTATTTATTGGCTAATCCGTGATCTGAAAGCGATTCACGAATTTCAGGCGGATGACAGCACCCTTAATAATGGCATCGATGCAACTCAATATCAGTTACTTATTATTCAAAAAGGTGTCGGATCGCAACGGTTCGCACTAGCTAACAGTTTTAATCATTGTCAAATTAAAAATCGAATTACTATGATGAACAAACAAAAAACCAGTAAAGCGTGGCGTTGGAAGGTGGCGACCTTTCTTCCCCTGCTTGCCCTGTTGCTGATGGCTTTCGGCAAAACAGGCGAAAATGTGCCAGTGAAAAGAAATGTGCCTGAAAAAATTATCGCTCCTCCTGAAATTGTTCAGGAAAATCAAAGTCAGAAGTTAAGTCAATTAATCGAAATCAGAAAAGATGGAAATTACATTGACAATAAATTGTGTTCGCTGGAGGAAATAGTTAAAAAGGGGCGAGAATGGGGAAAGGCCAGTAATGATTGGATTCATCTTATAGTTGATGAATCAATTCCTTATGCGCGTCTTGACGAAGTTAGAGAGGCACTGGAAAACGCAAAGGTGTATGGGATAGTACAGTCGGAGCCTAATTCTGATGACATAATTTATTTTTCAGGAGATGTATCTGAATCAGCCAAGTTTACTCAAGGTAAATGGGGCGATTGGTTAAATGACCAGTTAGAACATCTAACTGAAGGAAAATGTAATGTTTACGATTATTGGATTACCACCAGCTTCATTATTGATAAAAACGGGAAAGTCAGGGATGGTCATATTATAAAGGGAAGTGATTATCCTGAAATAAATTCTGCAATGGAAAAAATTCTGACCCAAATTCCCGATTGGAAACCGGCAAAGAGAGGTGGAAAAACAGTTAGTGTTTATTATAGATCTGGATTAATAAGGACTCACAAACGCCCAAATTGATTGAGATATAAACTCAGAAAAGGGTCAAAAAAGATATAAAGTTCACCCTAAATATCAAATAAAAAAAACTGCCGGCATTGGTGCGTCTTCCAAACCGGCAGCTTTAATCATTGTCAAATGAGTTGCATTGCTGCAACGACTCAAAGTTAGGAAATTGTTGGAGCTGGTCAAATTCTTCTTTTAACTGTCTCCTGAATAGCTAGTGGCGATTCTGAAAAGGTTCAGAATGACAGATTGCTTTAAAATCTATTTTTGTGTATCTTCCTGAAATCCAAATCGCTAAAAGGTTTTCCTTCATGGTTTTGAAGAGGATGACCTATCGCAATGATGCTGAGTATTCTGAAGCCATCAGGAATATCGAAGGTCTCACGAAGATACATTTCACTGGTTTTTTCTTCAGAATAATCGCGACCACGGATTTGAATCCAACAGCTTCCAAGCCCCAGGGAATGAGCTGTGAGTTGCAACAGGATAGATGCAATGGAACAATCTTCAATCCAGGCAACAGTTTGGCTTTCGTTTGCCAGCACAACAACTGCCAGAGTTGCGGTTTTCAAGGCTGATGCACCGGATGGCTTACATTGAGCCAGTTTTTCGATGAGGGTCAGATCATCTACAAAAATAAATTCCAGGGCATTCGAATTCTTCGAACTTGGTGAACGGAGAACCGCTTCTTTCAGCAATTCCAGTTTTTCAGCTTCGATGGGTTGTTCCGTAAATTTCCGGACACTTCGGCGGGTATGTAAAAGATCAATCATTTGATTTTCATTTATTTGTAGGAAAACAATATTTAAAGGGTAATTGACATTTTCCGAAAGCTATCAAGCAATACCGAATGAGCCGATGGCCCTTCGTTAAAGAGCAAATCAAGTATGCTTAAGTCAGGAACGAATCCGAATTTTTCAGAAAAAACCTGCGTATATGGTTGGATTACAAAATGCTGATCATCAGCGTTCCGGTGAGCTTTTGGGTTGATTTTTTCTCTTAAATTCAGATAATTTTCAGGAATTTGCTCAAAATTATCCGTCAGATTAAATCGGACTTGAATTTCAAGGACTTCCAGCATTTTTTCGGTAATTTGCTGGTTAAAGTCGAATAGAAAATCAGCCTTTTTCCTGAAAAAAGGTTCCAGATCGTCGGCATAATATTCGAAAAAAGGAGAGGAGTTATAGGCCGAAAAGATGGTTCGCCAATGGTCTCGCTGCCAATCCTCATCGCGCGAAATGCGTAAGTCCCTGATTTTTATTTTCTGTCCGCGACCTTTTTCAACCGGAACAATAAGCGAAATGGGACCGTTGGCGCCCAAAATGACTGTCCGGTTACGATAGGTTTGTTTGATGAAATTTTCGTGTTGCTCCAGGTAAATTTCAGGATAAGCAGCCAGTTTCGAAAAATATCTGACAGGTCCGAAATAGGCCGTACTCAATAGAATCCCAGTATGTTGTGTCATTGTTATTCGTTAAAAAATCCTCCTTTGTAGTCGCTTCCCATGCTTACACCTTCAGAATCGACTTCCTCGTCTTTATCTGCGGTAATTTCTTCACTTTTTTCAAGTTCAAGTACCACTTTTTTTAATTCTCTTTTCAGTTTAATAATTCTCGGAAGTTGCAGCATCGATGCCAGTAAAAAGCCAAAAATAAGACCTGAAAGCAGAACATAAACGATAGGCACCTCAATTAATTTCCAATGGAAAAGCTGGATGTCAATCAGTATTTGGTTCTGAACAGTAAAAATTACCAGCAGAACGGTGAGTATTGAGAATATAATAACTTTCCAGGGCATTTGATTTGCTTTTGTAGCGCAATAGTAACCAAAAGCCTGTAAATGAGCAAATATATTTGAACCTGACGCTGGTTAATGTACAAAAGAAAACAATCGGTTCCAGCGGATTTTGTTATAGAAGGGTTGGTCTTTATCCATCGAAAGCCAGATGAATACAGCTTTACCAACAATATGATCTTCTGGAACAAAGCCCCAGTAGCGTGAATCAGCCGAGTTATGGCGGTTGTCGCCCATCATCCAGTAATAATCCATTTTAAAGGTGTAACTGCTGGCAACAGCACCATTGATGTAAATTGTACTGTCTTTCACTTTCAAATTATTGGCTTCGTAAACCTCAATTATACGGTGATATAAAGGCAGATTATCAAGGGTTAGTTTTATTGTTTGTCCTTTTTTGGGAATTTGAAGTGGTCCGTAATTATCTATATTCCATGGGTATTTACTGCTGAACGGAAAAAAGTTTTGATCCCATTTCCCCACGGGACTCAATGTTCGTTGAATAGATTTCACATTTTTCATGGCT